>Ga0183095_10332_pt2 | contig 41761 bp, 32 predicted proteins | sample BioMet4_FD_130346 | JGI IMG/M metagenome (GOLD analysis project Ga0183095, IMG submission 130346) | Microbial communities from bioreactor (seeded with sewage sludge) at LBNL, California, USA - Biofuel metagenome 4 (v2) (version 3) | ecosystem: Engineered > Bioreactor > Anaerobic > Unclassified ...
GCACTTGTGATTTCTGTCATAGTATTATCGTCTTCATAGTACCATGTATAGTTTGCTTTATCGGCACCAGTCATAGCGGCACTCGGTGCAACTGCTACTGTTAATACGTCTCCGATTTCTGGGATTTTATTAGAATTTGAATCTGTTGATAAACTCAAAGTAGCAGCTGTGATTGTACTCTTAACCGTTGTATATGTGGTTGTGGCTGATACAGTATAAGCACTTGTATCAGAACTTGCTACAGATAAAGTTACTACATAGTTTGCTTCAGCTGTTGTTGGTACTGTATATGTAGTTCCTGTTTTAGTTTCAGTAGCTGTACCTGTACCAACGTTAGCTACTTCTTTTACATATTCTGCAGCAGTGTAAAGCTTCCATGTGAATGTTAACTTTGAACTGCTTGCTGCCTTTGCAGGAGTTGTTGTTGCAGTAAGCACATTCCCAGCATTTACTACGCCATCAACACCATTTACCGCATCTCCAGCAGCATTATTAATTCCAACTGAAGAAATATTAACAACATCAGTACTAGCCCATACTACACTAAAGTCATCTTTAACAGTTGCTGAATAATTACCAGTTCCTGTAACTGCTACTCTATATCCTGTTACGGAATTATTGGCATCTGCCTTTGATGGTTCATATGTCTTATTTGTTGCACCACTTATTTCTGTAGCAACAGAATTCTTAATGGCATACCACTGGTAAGCTACTGTAGGATCTTTACCAGCAACTTTAGCAACAACAGCTGTAAGAGTAGTTGCATCGGCTGTAACTACGTCATCGGTGCTATCCATATTATCGTCCTTAATTGTAACACCAGAAATTGCAGTTGTAACTGCGGCAGTTTTATCAGATGTAAGCATTCCGGAATAAGTTCCATTATCACCTGTTGCTACAGCATATACTGTCTTTCCAATCTGAGCCGTCATATCCTGTGTTGTTCCAGTAGATAATGCAACTGTACTTGAATCACTATTATACCATTTAACAGTAATGCCTGAACTGATAACTTCATTAGCATCAATTATTCCATCAGCATCAGCATCGTTATAGACAACAGCCTTCAAAGTGTCTGCAGTCGTAGGAGCTGTTACAGGCAAATCAGCATACTTGGATCCAACAGCAGTAGAAGCTGTACTCTTAGCCAATACAATCTTGTATCCTGATATTGTTTGATCTGCATCGCATGCCTTTGTAGCCTCACTTGTTAAAACTGTTCCATTACTCAATGTAGCTACTACTTTAAGAGTCTGATTAGCATCGTTAGCAGTTACTTTGTATGTTGAAGTAGTTCCACTTGTTACTGCTACAGTTCCTCTATACCACTGATAAGTAGCTTTTGCATCAGATGCACCTGATGGAGCAAATGTTGCAGTTAGAGTGTCGCCATTAGCTGGTGTGTCAGCTGTTGCAGCATTTGCTGAATACGCACTCATACCAGTAATGCCAACGCTTGTTGGTGTTACTGCTGCTGCTTTAACTGTAACCTTCCAAGAAGTTGACTTCTTGCCATATTTAGCATAAGCCTTAACTGTTGTAGTTCCAGCCTTTTTAGCGTTTACTTTAAATGATACATAATAGTATCCTGATTTCTTTGTATATTTCTTGCTTGAAATCGTAGCAACTGAAGTCTTGCTTGAAGTTACTGTTGTACTTATCAATCCCAATTTGGGCGATTGGGCTGGTTGGACCGAATTGGGAAGGCTGGGTATATTGCAGCCCTATGCGCTTGCGCTCGCTCTCTCTTCGCTGGCCAGATGCACGGTCTCGGTGCGGTAGAAGCGGGTGGCGTGGAAGGTGACGGGGGCGACGATGCCGGCGTAGCGGTAGTAGATGTCGAGGGTCTGGGTCTGGCGGCCGTCGATGGCTTCGGATTCGTGGACATCGATGTGGTCGATGATCAGATGGAGCAGCTCGGGAGTGAGCTGGCGCACGGGCTCGACTTCGCTGATCAGGTCGACGAAGCGCTTGATGTTCAGTTTGTCCTGGGAGGCCATTTTGCCGCGCAGTTTGATCTGGTCCAGGCGGTCCTGGATGGCGTGCTGCTCGTCCTGGTATTTTTCCATCATGCGCTGGTAGTTGTCTTCGTCGAGGGCGCCCAGGGTGTGTTCCTCGTAGAGGTTGTCGATGAGGGTGCAGACGTCGATGAGACGCGCATTGGCTTCCTTATATGACATCTGGTCGTCCTTGTGAAGGTATTTATCCATCTTCTGGTGGAGTTTCCATATCCTTTTGACCATTTGCCTTTTGTCGTAGTTTGCGGCCGTTATTTGGGCGTTTATGTCCTCCTGAACGACGCGTATCAAGTCGTCCTCGAAAATCTTATGCTGGGAGCACTTTGTGGCACCGTACATGCAGTACTGACCGCATATGTAGATCATGCGGTTGTTCTTGGATCCATATTTCCTGCGGTTCAGGGACTTGCCGCAGTCCGCGCACTTCAGCATGCCTTTGAACAGGTTAGGCATGTAGAATTTCTCGTAGCTTTTGCACTCTCGGTCACGGACTTTGAAGAGCTTGTTTGCCTGCTCCCACTCGTCCCTCGAGACGATGGGTTCGTGGGTGTCCTCCACGATTATCCAGCGGTCTTCGCTGTTGCGCGCGTGCTTTTTCGTCTTAAAGATATGCTCGGTTTTGCAGTTGACCGTATCGCCGCAGTATGCACGGTTTTTGATGATCAGGCGTAAAGTATCCGGCCGCCAGAGGTACTTGGATTCCTCGTTAGGGAACATGTGTGACTTGTCTATCCAGCCGCGTTCCGTGTGGAACCAGGAGGGCACGGGAACTTTGTTGTCTTTGAGGTAATCCCGGACTTTCCTGTTACCCCAGCCTTTTAAAACCAAATCAAAAATCACCCGGACGTAAGGTGCAGTTTCCTTATCTATGACCAGGTGATTGTGATCGCGCGGATCTTTGAGATATCCATATGGAGGTACAGTTGCTCGGTACTTCCCCTGGATTGAGCGCGAGGTAATGGCGGCTTTTATCTTGCGGGAATTGTCGCGGCTGTAGAATTCGTTCATGACGTTTTTGATCGCAGCAAAATCGTTGACCTGAGTGTTTTCAGTGTCAACGTTGTCGTAAACTGCTATGTATCTAATGCCGTGGGTTGGGAAAAATATCTCGGTGTACTGACCTACGGAAAGGTAATCGCGGCCGAGTCTGGAAAGGTCTTTCGTCACTACCGTTCCAACGACTCCGTCGGATATATCGTCGAGCATGGACTGGAATCCCGGCCTGTCAAAATTAAGGCCCGAGTAGCCGTCGTCGACGTAGAATTTATATGGCATCAGCCTGTGCTCCCGGGCATAATTAGAGAGCATCAGCTTCTGACTTTCGATGGAAAGACTCTCGCCCTGTCTTTCATCGTCTTTTGACAGCCTGCAATAAAGGGCTGTTTTTTTGTTTTTCATTCTTACTTATCCTCCAAAATTAAAAAATACGCAAGGATTATTGTACTACAAGTAATTTGAAAATAAAAGCAAAATTTCGTCGTTATTAAAAAATAAACAAAAACATGCCTACACAGCATGTCTTTGTTTATTTGTATAATTTATCTTGTCGGTCCTGTAGAATCTGGTCGCATTGAACCGCACGGATCCTACTCTACCAGCGTACTTATAATAGACATCGAGTCTCTGCACGGCCCGACCATCCACGACATCTGATTCATGGATGCAGATATGGTCGACAAGGGTATTTAGAATGTCCGGGGTCAGCTGCCTGATATCACCGACATCGCTGACAAGATCCGCAAACCTTCTGATGTTTCGTTTGTCCTCGGCGGCTCTTTGGTCATTGAGGCTGGCTTCGTCCATGATCTTCTGCAGCTTTTGCTGCTCGCCTTGGTACTTCTTCATCATCCGGCGGTAATTGTCGGCATTCACCATGCCTTTTTCATATTCTTCATAGAGATCATCGATGAAGGAACACACATCGGAGTGCCTTTTCTCAGTCTCCATATAGAAATCTGAGGTGATGCCTTCCAGCGTCTTGTCCAGTTCCTTATGAAGGTCGAATATCCTGCGGACCATGGCTTCGCGGTCATTGTCTGACGCTTTGATCTGTTTGCGTATATCGCCCAGGACTGCGCGCTTCAGATCATCCTCGAAGATCTTATGCTGGGAGCATTTGTCGGCCCCGTAGATGGAATACTGGCTGCACACGTAAATGATCCTGTCGTTCTTAGAGCCGTACCGCCTGCGGTTCATGGACTTGTTGCAGCCGGCACAACGCAGCATCCCTTTGAAAAGGTTAGGCGAATATTTACGTTTGTTCTTTTTCTGCTGTTCGATATCGGAAAGGATCTTATTGGCGCGTTCCCAGTCATCTCTGGTGACGAGGGCCTCGTGGGTATCTTTGACGATTATCCACTGCTCTTCATCGTTCTTCAGGTACTTTCTGGTCTTGAATATATGGGCAGTCTTACCGCTGACGGTGTCTCCGCAGTACACACGGTTCTTGATAATAGTGCGCAAAGTATCGGCTCGCCAGATGTACCGCGAAGCTTCATTAGGGAACATGCTGGATCTGTCGATCCAGCCACGCTCCGTATGGATCCATGACGGTATGGGTGCTTTGTTCTCCCTCAGATAATCTCTCACCTGGCGGTTCTCAAAGCCTTCCAGCACCAGTTCGAATATCTTTTTAACAAAGGGAGCAGTCTCCGCATCTATGAGCAGGTGATTGTGGTCCACAGGATCTTTGACGTATCCGTATGGAGGCACGGTGGATTTATACTTGCCCTGATGTGCCCTGGAGGTGAATGCCGCCTTTATCTTCTTGGAATTATCTCTGCTATAGAATTCGTTTATCACGTTCTTGATAGCAGCAAAGTCGTTGCTCTGGGCATCGGTAGTGTCGACGCCATCATAGATGGCGATATATCTGATGCCGCGGGTCGGGAACAGTATTTCCGTATACTGGCCGACTGCAAGGTAATTCCTGCCAAGTCTGGACAGGTCTTTAGTAACGACAGTCCCGATCCTGTCGGTATAGACGTCATCCAGCATGGCCTGAAATCCAGGTCTGTCAAAGTTTAGTCCGGAGTATCCGTCATCCACGTAAAACTCGTACGGGATGAGGCCGTTTTTCTTGGCATACTGTGACAGCATAAGCTTCTGGTTTTCTATGGAAAGGCTTTCGCCGCTTCGTTCATCGTCCTTTGATAATCTACAATATAGCGCTGTAATCTTATTATCCATAATATCCCCCTAAACTTGAAATTGCGCTATTCTTATCAAAATTAAAGCTATCTCTATGAATCGCATCATATAAATAGCTGTAAATATGCAAATGTTCTGTTCTCTCTTGAATCACCGAAGATCATCGGTCATAAATAGTATTCGTGAAATGATTGAATATTTTGGGGTCAAAATGAGTTTGAGTCCAAAAACACTTTCTATGTGTTAGGATACCACAATCGAATTATTAACGGGTTAAAGCAGGAAAGCTGGCAGGGCAAAGAAAAACCAGGCGGCCGAAAGCCGCCTGGAAAATTTATTTTATTAGATTGTGCTCCATAACATAATCTGATATAGAGCCTTTTGCAAATGTGTTAATTTTGATTAATTTGCAAATGTGATATCCATTGTCTGAGTTTCTGTCTTTGAACCATAGGTTGCTGTAACAATAACTGTAGCCACTTTAGTAGCTGTACCACCACTAATAACTACATCATTAGTATTGTTGTGAGCAATAGACAGATCAGAGAGTGTACCATTATAACTCTTAATAGTCACATTGTACTTAACTCCGCTTCCAGCATACGGATCACCATACTGATCAAGCATTTCAAATCCCTGTATGAGCTCTGTCTTATCAATTCTGGTCTTTTTTGACGCTGTACTAACAGCTGTCAAACCATTTGCTGCATCAAATGTCGTAAGAGCAGGTGCTTTGTTAGAATATGTGTACTCGCCAGTGATTACTGTTGTGACAGGATCTGTACCGTCTGTTGTATCAACAGTTACTTCTAGAGTAGCCTTCTGTTCAACACCATCTACTCCCTTCTTAACAGTTGCAAATGTATCACCAGATATTACATACTGGCTACTTGGAATAGCAACAGTCTTTCCATCAACGACGCCTGTGACTACTATATCGTTAACGTCAAGACTAGAAGTTGTAACATCTGCAACGGTGTTGTCGATTTTGACTACGTTTCCATCATTGATGCTCTTAATTTTAAGATTTGTAGCCTTTGTCTGTTCAACAGTGTAGATGTCGAAGTCGTAGCTTCCAGCAGATGCCCCGTCGATGCTAACATTAACAGTTGCTTTACCTACTACTGGGTTAGCAGCGACAACGATATTTTTGGATGCGCCTAGAGCAGTTGATGCAACTGCTGTGAAACGAGGACCTGCTCCTTCGTTAGCTACAGTGTACTTGATTGGAGTAACCGCATCAAGTGCAGCAACTTCTTCTTTAGTCAGTGTGTTCTGATACTGGTCCTCTACAATCAGGTTATCTCTCTTAAGTGTAATCTTATCATTTTCTACGTTAGCTACAGACGTTAACTGATCGGTCTTGATGCCAGTAATAGTTTTCATTACCTTAGCAGCATAAACCTTGAACTGTGAAGTAACGATTTTGTAGTTTGCACTTGAAGAATCGTTAGCAGCGAATGTAGCTACTCTTGTTTCGTTATTTGTACCTGTTAGTGTTCCTGCAGCCGGAGTATAAACCAGCTTAGCTGTTCCATCATTCTGTTTTACAAATTCAATAGTATCCCCTGCTGGAGCTGTGACATGAATCAGGCTAGTCAGATCAGCATACTTTGTAATCTCATTTCCTGCAGCATCAGTTGCCGAGAACTCGAGTGTATTCTTCTGTCCAGCATAGATTGCGTCTGTAGCGCTGACTGAGAAGCTCTTAACTACCGTTCCTTCAGCAACTGTGAACTGCTGATTAAGTAGCAGGCCTTTTGTCTTGTTAACAAGATTAACTATGAATGTTCCAGCCTTTACTGCGGATCCAGTGAGTGGTACTGCAACGTAGTCTACATTGTTAACTGTGACCTTTGTTGCACCAGTAAGGTCAGCAGCAGATCCAACTCCGGTGATTCCACCTGTTGTAGTAAGTACAAGGTTGGCATCAGAAGCTGCTGTAGCAGCAGACACTTCCTTGCCGTACTGATCAGTAATCTTGAGAAGCATCTTGTAATTAGAAGCAGTATCTCCAGCTGTCATATCCATGATTTTGCTCTTGGATACGTTGTACAGTCCAGCACATTCTGCTTTGTAAGGAGTAGCTACTGCAGAGTATTCAACATCTGTTGAAGAAAGGCTTACACTTGTAGTCTGATCAACGATTACAACAGAACCCTTCTGACCAATAATTTGCATTGTTGAAGGAATAGCTGTGAATTCAATTGTCCCAACATATGAGTTGCCTTTAGCAGGAGCTGTCACTGTGTTAGCGCCAAAAGAGGATGTAACTGTCGGGGCATTTACTGCCATCTTTTCGCCATACTGGTTAAGAGCATCACAGACAAGAAAAACAGGGAGTTTGAGGAGAAAACCAATGCAAAGCGTTACCAGCTTGCAATCAGGGGAGCAAACCTTGCGGTTTGGGAATATGACATTGCCAACCGGCGACTTATAGTACCAAATGATTCCATGTACATAGCTGCAAAGCAGCGTTATGGCTTCACGTCAAATATAGTAGAAAATGTACCGGATTCCGTAGCAGTAATGGGAGCTTCACAGGAAGATGTGGCAAAGTTTCGAAAGCTGTATGAAGACGTTCGTCAGGGCAAGGAATTTGCAACTGCAGATGTGTGGTTCAATTCTCCTGTAATAAAGGATACAAGGTGCGAGCGCCTTACGTATTACACAGTCAAAGACATTAGCGGCAAGCCTGTAAAGGCCTATGGCATTGGCATGGACATTACTGCGGAGAAGACTGAAGAACTTAAATACCATCAGTCCATCCAGGCGGTCCTGGCTGCTAACCCTGATGCGCTTTGTGCATTCCAGATAAACCTGTCAAAGAACCTTTGTTATGAGGGACACGGAATATCAGAGTATACTCTTGAATCCCTCAGGGCGGACACGGTTGATCAGCTTTTTATCAACGCGGCAAGAGTTATGACATACGAGAGCGAGAAAAAAGAACTGAAAGAGACATTCAACCGCAAAGGATTGATAAAATCTTTTGAGGAAGGTAAGAGAAACCTGCATATTGATTACCGTAGAAACGATGAAAATGGTAATCCGTTCTGGGTAAGAACATATGTTAGCATGATAAGAAATCCGGGCTCAGATGATATCGAGGGAGTCTTTTATTCCGTTGATGTCACAAGAGCAAAGCGCAGGGAAGAGATATTCAAGATAATCACAGACCAGGAATATGATATAGTTGCGATACTTCACATAGCAGCTAATACCATACAGTTTATGAATGTCAGCGGAAAGCTGTTGGAAAAATACCATGTTGCGTTAGGCCGTCCGGACCAGCAGCATGATTTTGATGAAATAAGAAAATTCAATGCGGATGCCTGGATCGCAGAAGAGGACAAGCAGTATTATCTCGATAACAGCAGTGCCCGTCAGGTGCAGGAAGAACTGGATCGCAACGGACATTTTGAGATGAGCTTGAGGGGACACTACACAGGCCATCCGGATGAATACATGTGCAGAAAGCTGCAGCACTATTATCTGGATGAAGATAGAGATACGGTACTCATAGTTCAGATAGATGTTACGGAGACTTATCTGCAACAGCAGAAAGAGCTGGAAGAGGCCATAGCAGCCAGCGATGCCAAGTCGGAATTCCTGTCAAGGATGAGTCACGATATCAGGACGCCGCTTAACGGAATAATAGGAATGACTTATTTGGCGAGCAAGCTTCCAAATTCGCCGCAGATGGCCGATTATTTAAAGAAGATAGATATGTCGTCCAAGTTTCTTTTGGGTCTTGTAAACGACATTCTGGATATGTCAAAAGCAGAAAGCGGGAAGGTCGAGATGCATCCTGAGCCTTATACGGCCGAGGACTTCATGGGTTATCTGGACGCAATCATCAGACCGCTTTGTGAAGAGAAGAATCTAAAACTGGTAATTGAGGCGGATCCGATACCGAACACGGCAATACTGGTCGACCACCTGCGCTTGAATCAGATCTTCTTCAATCTGTTTTCAAATGCCATCAAGTACACGCCTGAAGGCGGCACAATAACATATAGAATGAAAGAAGAGATCCTGGAAAATGGCAAACTTGCATTGACCGGTTCCATTAGCGACACCGGCATCGGTATGAGTGAAAGCTTCCAGAAGGTTTTGTTTGAGCCGTTTGTACAGGAGAACAGGAATGATGTTTCAGAGGCCAGAGGTACGGGCCTTGGTCTTTCCATAGTCAAAAAAATGATGGACCTGATCGGAGGAACGATTACCGTCGAAAGCGAAATAGGAAAGGGCACGACATTCCATCTTTATACTGAGTACGACTATGTAATGGCAGATCAGCTGGCAAAAGAAAAGAAGGCCGAAGAAATCACAATCGGTGACGAAATCCTGAAGAACAAGCATATCCTTCTATGCGAGGATCATCCACTGAATCAGGAAATCGCGGTGGCTATCCTGGAGGACAAAGGCATGTTTGTTGATGTGGCAGACAACGGCCAGGCAGGTGTCGATAAATTCAAGAATTCCTCGATAGGCTTTTACGATGTGATCCTTATGGATATAAGGATGCCTGTCCTTGATGGCTATACGACCACAAAGAGGATACGCGGAATGAAGCGGGCGGATGCAAAGAGCATAAAAATCATTGCAATGACTGCAGATGCGTTTCTCGATGATGTACATAAATGCATAGATGTGGGAATGAACGGCCATGTATCAAAGCCTATCGATCCGAATCAGTTATATGAAGAAATAGCCGCTATGATTACAGCGTAGCTATTGCTAATTATTTCGATGATGCTATAATATAAGTATAACAAAATAACCATGAAGAGTGCGCGAGAGACAAGCTCGTTGACCGCACAACAACCTACCCGGAATGGGCAAGGTGCTAAAGCTTGAACGATGGGACATATTGAAGACCAGACGCCCCATCGTGACGATGGGGCGTTTTTAATGGAGTTGCCCCCGTTTCCGAAGGAAAAGGCAGGGAACTCCTTATGCAAGGGGAGCAGCGAAAAACGCGTGGCGACCTACTGCAGCGCACTCTTTTTGGTTAACCGAAGAACCGAAAGGAGTTTTATTATGCTATTACACATTCCACACGCCAGCACATTCATTCCGGATGACGAGAAAACACAGTATTCGCAGTCCGTTCTCAAAGATCAGCTGGAGAAGATGACGGACTGGGGCGCTGGCCGGATATTCAACGTAGGCCAGCGCATTGAGTTTCCATACAGCCGGCTGCTCTGCGACGTCGAGCGCTTCGCAGACGGCGATGAGATGGAAAAAGTCGGCATGGGCGTCTGTTATACCCGCACGTCAAATGGGCATATTTTACGCCGCGTTTCACCTGAAAGGCGCGCCGAGATAATGACAAAGTATTACTGGCCTCATCACACCAAACTGGAAAATGCGGTGACTGATGAACTGCACAAATATGGACGTTGTCTGATAATCGACTGCCATTCATTTCCAGGGGTCCCATTGCCGTATGAAAGGGACCAGCTTCGCCCCAACTTCTGCATCGGGTTCGACCGCCGGTGCCAAGAGACAGGGGAGGCGGTCGCATGTCGCCTGCACGAGCTGGGCTACACCGTAGGCATCAACAGACCATTTGCCGGAGCGCTGATGCCGATTCGATATTTGAACGATGACCGTGTCCAGTCGGTGATGATAGAGGCAAATCGTGATTTGGTAGATGAGCCGCAAGTGTCCAATCAGATGGACAACGTACTGGCTGGCATTGAAGCAGAGTTTTATATGTAGTCGACTGCCTCGTTTTCAAAGTTATCGCATTCTTAGAGCATGCCCCATATACAAAGTGGAGCCTTGGTAAATTTTGAGGTAGTTTGGCATCAAAATGATGCCTAAAAGTGGGAAAAAGGCAGCGAAATGGCATAAATTGGTAAAAAACAGTATCGATATTGTTCGGATTTTGTCGGAAATAGTCGAGAGCGTCAAAGCGTATATGGGGCCAAGTCCAGGAATGGGTATTTTGTGTAAAAACGGCAGCGCGAATGCAAGAAAAGCGCTGCCTGCAGTGCAACTGGTTGACAATATTAGTTGCCAACTTACAGCGGTTCCAAAAACAATGAGTTATAGGGAACCCAACCCCACACAACATTTCAAATTGCGCGGCTGCCTGACTGAAAAAATGTCACTTTGGTATGCTGCAACAAGTAATTTTGGCAAATTGTTGTCTGCAAACAAATAGGCAGTCTTTCCCCTAACTCAGACCAGATATTCAAGTTATCTGCATGCGAATGCTACACCGATACCATTGCGATGCAGCAATTTCGCAAAAAAACAAAAAGGAACGGCGCCATGTGGCGCCGGTCCTTTATTTAAATGTCGATTCTGTAATTTCTATTGGGGTTGCAGCCTCAGACACGCTCAAGGCGTGACTGTGGCTGAGGTCGCGTTTTTAGTTGCAATGCAATCCGTTGCTTGAATTACATCACGTAAGTTGCAATGCAATCCGTTGCTTGAATTACATCACGTAAGTTGCAATGCAATCCGTAATTGGATTACACTTAGTAGTTTGCAATGCAATCCGTTGTTTGGTATGCATCGCATTATCTAGAATGCAATATATTTTGCATTGTTAGGTGCTCCAGCAGCCTCGATCAGTGTCTGGTAAGCTGAAAGCTGTGCCGTCGGGATCGAGAATTTTATGTTGTGAGCTAAGCCTCTGAAAGCATTCTTGCCGATGGTCGTTACTGCGGAACCGCTGAACTTGACAGTGCTCAGTCTGTTGTCGCCTTTGAAAGCATTCTCTCCGATAGTAGTAACGTTCTCACCGACAGTAACCGTGCGCAGCTTCAGGCAATTCTTGAATGCGCCTGCGCCGATAGCTGTTACTTTGTATGTGGTTTCACCGATGGTAACTGTTGATGGAATAACCAGAGAAGTGTAAGTCTTCTTTGCTACGCCGACAACTGTTGCTTCAGTGTCACTGGTGATTTTGTAGGCAAATTTGCCTACAACAGTTTTGGTCGTTCCAGATACTACGATTTTCGCAGTACTGCTTGTTACGCTGACAAAGCCTTCCTCGTCTGAATCCAGCCCGTTGGTTACAACTGCACGATAGTAAGTTGTGCCTTCAGCCGCTGTGCTGGCTTTGAGTTTAGCGCTGTCTGCGTCTTCGATTTCAGTCCAGGTTTCGCCGTCGCTGCTTGAGAACCACTGTACATCGCCATTACCGACAAACTTGACCGTCAGATTGACGCTCTTGCCGACTTTGTATGTACCGCTCTTAGGCTGTGTAGTGATTGCAAGTGCCTTGACTGTTACCTTTGCTGTGTCTGAGATCAGCGTATCGCCATTATCTTCAGTCACTACGCAATAGAAATAAGTAGTGCCTTCTGCTGCTGTTGAGATGTAGTCGCCATCAAGCTCTGGATCTGTTGCTCCAACGATTGCAGTTCCGTCCTCATTGCTATCCTTGGTATTTGAATACCACTGATAAGTTACGTCACTGTCGTCGCCGTCAAGCTCGATAGACATTTCATCTGCGTAGTTGCCTACAGCATAAGTTGCATCCTCTGGATCCTCTGCGATCGTAAGGTCTGCGCCGTTGAAATCTTCATCTTCATTGGCATCCTCGTCGACATCTTCATCTTCGTCGACGTCCTCATCATCATCGGAAACCTGCTCGTTTGAACTGTTTCCTCCAGGTCCAAAGTGTCCCGGTCCGCCATTGCCGCCAGGTCCGTTGTTTCCGCCCTGCGTATAGCCGGACTGTCCACCACCGCCGCCGTTAGTAGCAGCGTAAGTGTTGCTTTGCGAAAGGAACTGTCCCATCGCGATTGCCACCATAATGGACAGCAGCATTACCAAGACTTTTCTCATGGTTTTACTTGAATTACTCATATAACTCACCTACCTTAAAAAAATTAGTTATATCTGCTATCCAATATCAATATTCTTCCTATGGTTACTTTTTGATTATAGCCCTGTTTTGTGTTAGTTGTGTGAACTTTTATCAAACTTCACAAAGCACTAAAGCATGCTGATCTCGCCCATCATGCGGATGAAGGGCAGGCCGACCACATTGTCGAAGTCGCCGTGGATCCTGTCGATATACTTGCCGAATGTTCCCTGTATAGCATAACCACCGGCTTTGTCATAAGGCTCTTGTGTAGCGATGTAATCTTCGATTTCTTTGTCGCTGTAATCGCGCAAAATCACTTCGGTGACCTCGCAGAATGCGCGGCGCCTTGGTTCTCCGGCAACGATCAGTGCCACGCCAGTGGCAACAAAGTGTGACGTGCCGCGTATTGCCGTGATCATTCGACGGGCATCGTCAATATCCGCGGGCTTTCCCATGATACCGTAGCCGTCTTTGTACACCACGGTGTCGGCGGCAATGATGAGGCTGCCGGCCGTGTCTGGCTTGTCTTTGATCTGCTCCTCGATGCACAAAGCCTTTTTCAGCGCCAGATACATCACGGCATCCTTTGGTTCGATGCCATCCGGAAGTGTCTCATCGACATCTGCCGGCATGACGATAGGGTCCATGCCGTTATCCCTTAGCATTTCAATCCTTCGAGGCGATTGTGATGCTAAAATTATTCGTCTGATTTCCATAGTAGTCTCCTTGCAGTTTTTGTGATAAAATGATTGTAACATATTGCAAACCGAATTGAAATATTATGGTGGGTGAAATGAACGAAGAATTACTGAAATTCAACAACGGCATATCAGGAATGCTGATGCGTGCTGATTTAGGTGACTTTGACGGGAATAAGCTGGTTATAGGGGGCAGGGAGATCAATTGCCAGGCTTTTCAGCTGCTGGATAGAGAAAAGATAAGTGCCGTATTTCTATTCCTTTTGACCTGCGACGAGCCGGAGCGTCCGGACACGGCCTCTGAGCTGAAGCGTTCGGTGGAGCGCATTGCCATGCTGGATCACGCAAGACGCGAGCTGGCGTACAGGATAGTTGAGGGCAGAGTGGCTTCTGCAGTGGTGCACATAGAAGGCAGTATGAAGACCGAACCTATCGCAGAGAATCTTTCGCCGGTATTCGGACCAGGATATTATGGCATGGATGTCCTGGCGACCATTGATATATGTAAGGCTCTTGACTCGGAAACCATTGGCGTTACAGTCAATGAAGCAGGTGGGATGATACCAGCTGCCAGCCTTTGCGGAGTGTTCTTTGGCCTGTCGGATAAAATGGACAAGGAGCTGTCTGCCTGCAAGGCTTGCAGGGGTAACAAAGACGGGTGCAGCGTGTGCCCGATGAAGGAAGAAAAATAAACTGTTGCAAAAGACCGCAAATCGTTGATATATATTGTAATTTGCACCCTGCTATGGTATAATATTTTAATATTTTGTGCGCAGGAGAGGTTTAAATTTTGCATACGACTTTAGATATATTGAAACAACATGTTGAATATAGAGGACAGTTATTTAAATTAGCCAAGTCCGATCTGTTGAAAACGTACCGTGGTGCGGCATTAGGCTGGGCCTGGGCAGTAGTCAAACCGGCTATCACTATTTTCGTGTTCTGGTTTGCTTTTTCAGTAGGACTGAGACACGGACACTCTATCGATGGGTATCCGTTTTTTCTGTGGCTGATAGCAGGAATGGGACCATGGTTCTATATGAAGGACATGATCCAGGATGGCGCTAATTCCATAAGGAAGAATAAGCATCTTGTTACCAAGATGAAATTCCCGATTGCGACCATACCTACATTCATAAGCATTTCCAAATTTGCGGTGCATCTGGTGCTGATGCTGATAATCATTGCGATTTTCATCGGAGCCGGACATGCTCCAGATATCTATTATCTGCAGCTGCCGTTCTACATGCTATGCATGTTTCTGTTCTTTACCATATGGGGACTCTTTGCGGGAATGCTGTCATGCATAAGCAAGGACTTCCTGAATCTGGTGAAATCAGTAGTACAGGCGCTGTTCTGGCTATCCGGCATCATCTACGATGCCAGGACGATTTCAATCGTATGGATCAAGACGATACTTCTGTTCAATCCGGTGACATACATTGCCAACGGTTACAGAAATGTTTTCATAGACAAGATATGGTTCTGGCAGGCAGGCAAGGAAAACCTGTACTTCCTGATAGTGCTTATAGTTATGTATATACTGGCTATATGGGCATACAGAAAACTTAGAAAGGATATCCCTGATGTGCTGTAAAGCAGCGGGAGCAAGAGATGGACGATAATCAGTACGCTATACAAATTCATAACGTTACCAAGATGTACAAGCTCTACAAGAACGACAAGCAGCGCTTCAAGGCAATTTTTTCAAGCAAGGTGCCTTATACAAAGAAGGTAGCTATAAATAATGTCAGCTTTGATATCAAAAAGGGCGAAACGGTCGCTTTGTTCGGAAGGAACGGTGCGGGTAAGTCGACTATCCTGAAGATGATCACCGGCGTTGCTTTCCCAACAAAGGGAGATATAGTCGTCAACGGACGTGTCAGTGCTTTGCTGGAGCTTACAGCGGGCTTCGACCTGGAGTTTACCGGAAGAGAGAACATTTATCTTCGCGGTCAGCTTCTTGGCCTGCAGAACGATGAAATCAAAAAAATCGAGCCGGAAATCGTTGAATTTGCCGATATTGGTGTATATATGGACCAACCGGTAAGGACGTATTCCAGCGGAATGAAGGCAAGGCTTGGCTTTGCCATCAACGTAAATATAAATCCAGAAATACTCATTGTAGATGAGGCGCTTTCCGTAGGCGACAAAGCCTTCAGGGTCAAGTGCACCGATAAGATACATGAGCTGGTTGCAGACAGGGGCGTTACGTTCCTATTTGTTACCCATTCGACAAGAACTGCAATAGATTTCTGCGACCGCGGTATAGTCATGAAAAGCGGCAAGATGCTCTTTGATGGAGACATCCAGGAGGCGGCGGATTATTACGACGGTATGGTACAGAAGGAAATAGACGAAAAGAAAAAGAAAAAAGCTGCGGAAAAACTGTTTAATCAGGAAGCCGAGAAACCTAAAGAAAAATAGGAGAAAGACATATGCGTAGCAAGAAGTATGAGAAGAACATATTTGCTGACAACAACAAATATGAATACCACGGAAAGAATCCCTTCAAAAAATTTGGAAACTGGTTCAGGAATTTAGGCAAGGGCGGTAAAGCCATATTTATCATAGTGGTGATTCTTATTATCGCGGCTATAGTTGCGGGCGGCGTCATATATGCCATGAACCATCAGCTTAACAAAGTTAAGAAGACGACTCTTGACACCAAGAAGCTTTCATGCGTGGATGTGGACGGCTACGTTAACATAGCGCTTCTGGGAGTTGACTCCAGGAGCATGAGCGCAAAGCACCTGAAAGGGCACAACACTGACTGTATTATCATAGTCAGCATCAATACAGATACCAAGAAGGTAAACCTGATCTCGGTTTACAGAGACACATACACCAAGATCGGCGATACCAGTACATATTTCAAGATCAACAGTGCATATGCAAGCGGCGGGGCAACCACCGCCATTGCGACTATCAATCAGACCATGGATCTAAATGTGGATAAATACGTTTTGTTCAACTTCAAGATGGTATCAGATCTGGTCAATGCAGTAGATGGTATAACGGTCGATGTTAAATCCAACGAGGTTCAGCAGCTGAACAAATACACCAGACAGACTGCAAATAATATAGGCCAGAAGAAGTACAACCTGGTGAAGAAAGCCGGAAAGCAGAAGCTGGAGGGCGTTCAGGCGGTAGCCTATGGACGTATCCGTAAGGGCTGCGGCGATGACTTTAAACGAACCAGCAGAATGAGGATCGTAATCAAGAAAGTCACAGCAAAGCTGCAGAAGAGCAGCATTTCGACTATACTGGATGTAATGGATACATGTTTGCCACAGATGCAGACAAACCTTTCTAACAATGACATGATAGCTCTGGCTCAAAGATTGAGCAAATACACATTCAATAAGAGCGTGGGCTTTCCATATAACGTGACTACAGGAACGCTGGATGGACTTTCATACGTATTCCCGTCCGACCTGGCAGCCAACGTAAAGAAACTGCACAAGGAGATGTTCGGGCAAAAGGATTACTCGGTATCGAGTACCTGCCAGACCATTTCAAACGCTATTGAGTCTGCGGTCAGCGGGGTAGGATCATCAAGCTCGTCAAGCTCATCCAGTGCATCGAGCTCATCAAGTTCAAGCTCCAGTACTAAAGCGAGCGGAGGCTCTTCGGGAGGCTCGTCAGGAGGAAGTTCGGGAGGCAGCTCAGGAGGCTCGTCAGGTGGTACGACTAGCGGCGGCGATTCAGGCGGCAGCTCGGGCGGTGATTCCGGAGGATCGACTGACACCGGAGGAGGAACCACAGATGACGGCGGCAGCAGCGGCGGTACAACAGACGACGGCAGCGGAAGCGGCGGCACTGATTAATACAAAACAACTTAGTTAAATAATGAATTTAAAATATAAGAGGTACTAAAATGGCAAAGGAAATAATTGATTTTAACGACGAGGAAATGAAGCTGAAGTACAGACACACGACTTCACATATTATGGCGCAGGCAATACAGCACCTGTGGCCGGATGCAAAGTTCGCAATAGGACCTGCCATCAAGGATGGATTCTATTACGACCTGGATATGGAACATAAGCTGACAGAGGAGGATTTCCCTGCGATCCAGAAAGAGATGAAGAAGATCATCAAGCAGAACCTTCCTCTTGAGAGATTTGAGCTTCCAAGAGAAGAGGCTTTGAAGTATGTCGCAGACAGAAACCAGGATTACAAGGTTATCCTGATCAACGATCTGCCTGAGGATGCAATCATTTCATTCTATCAGCAGGGCGACTACGTTGACCTTTGTGCGGGACCGCATTTGAAGTCAACTGGCGAAGTCAAGGCAGTAAAGCTGATGAGCATCGCAGGCGCTTACTGGCGTGGCGATGAGCACAACAAGATGCTCCAGAGAATTTACGGAACATGCTTCCCAACGCAGGAAGAACTGGACAACTACGTAAACATGCTGGAGGAAGCAAAGAAACGTGACCACCGTAAGATCGGAAAGGAAATGGATCTGTTCGGAATCTTCGAAGAAGGTCCTGGATTCCCGTTCTTCTTCCCTAACGGAATGGTCATCAGAGGCGAGTTAGAGAACTTCTGGCGTCAGGAACACCGTAAAAGAGGCTATCAGGAGATCAAGACACCATTGATCCTTAATGAGCAGCTCTGGAGAACTTCAGGACACTGGGATCACTATAAAGACAACATGTATTTCACAAAGATCGACGACAAAGACTATGCTATCAAGCCTATGAACTGCCCGGGATCCATGCTCTGCTACAAGAGAAGACTATGGTCATACAGAGACTTCCCTATCAGAATGGGTGAAATGGGACAGGTACATAGACATGAGCTTTCAGGAGCACTTCATGGACTTATGAGAGTTAGAACGTTCACACAGGACGATGCTCATATCTTCATGCTTCCTGAACAGATCACAGATGAGATCGTTGGAGTAGCAAAGTTCATCGATGATGTTTACAACATGTTCGGATTTAAATATCACATCGAGCTCTCAACAAGACCTGAGGACTCCATGGGAACTGACGAAGAATGGGAAATGGCTGAAAACGCTTTGAAGGAAGCCATGACAAAGATAGACGTACCTTACGTTATCAACGAAGGAGACGGCGCATTCTACGGACCTAAGCTGGACTTCCATCTGGAAGATTCCATCGGCAGAACGTGGCAGTGCGGAACGATTCAGTTAGACCTTCAGATGCCTCAGAGATTTGACCTTACATACGTAGGTTCAGACAATGAAAAGCACCGTCCGATCATGATCCACAGAGTTATCTTTGGTTCGATCGAGAGATTCATCGGAATCCTGACGGAGCACTTTGCAGGAAAATTCCCACTTTGGCTGGCACCTGTACAGGTTAAGCTTTGCACAGTAAACGAGGAGTTTGCAGGCTTTGCCGAAGAAGTACAGAAGAGATGCGAAGCTGCAGATCTGCGTGTAGAGATAGATGTAAGAAACGAAAAGATCGGCTACAAGCTTCGTGAAGCTCGTAACGCACGTAATTCATACATCTGCGTAATCGGCGAAAGAGAAGTTGAAGCAGACTCACTGGCAGTACGTTCGATCAAGACAGGCGACCTGGGAACTATGAAGGTCGACGACTTCATCGAGAAGCTGGTTGCTGAGGTCAAGTCCAAGGCTACAGGCTTTGAGGATGCGGAAGCAGTAAAATAAGGATAGTAAACATGATCAAGATATTCGGAAGAAAAGAAGAAGAAGAAATAGCTGCAGATCCAAAAGCGGAGGAGCAGGATGATTACAGATGGCGCAATGGCGCATATCTTTGTACTGTAAACGACAGTTTTCAGGCAGACCTGCTGGAGTCTAAACTGCGTGGAGAGAACATCCCATGCCAGAAAAAGTACGTTGGCGGAAGCAACTACCTGGAGATCGTATTCGGCAACAATCTTGTCGGAGATATTGAGCTCTATGTACCTCCTGAATGTCTGGAGGATGCGAAAAATATCATTGTCCCTGTGGATCTCGACGAGTGTGAGGAAATAGAGGACGAAGAAGGAAAAGAGTAATTACTTAACGGAGGTAATAGCAATGAAACGAGTTTTGACTTATGGCACATACGATTTGCTTCATTATGGGCATATCAGGCTGTTGAAGAGAGCAAAGGCTATGGGAGATTATTTGATCGTAGCAATTTCAACTGACGAGTTCAATGCCATAAAGGGCAAAAAAGCTTATCACAAATATGAGCGCAGAAAGGAAATGCTTGAGGCCATCAGATATGTCGACCTCGTTATTCCAGAGAACAACTGGGAGCAGAAGAGGGATGACGTGCTTACTTATCACGTAGATGTAGTGGTAATGGGAAGCGACTGGGAAGGCAACGAGAAGTTTGAGGCGCTTAGAGATATCTGCGATGTAGAATATCTGACCAGAACTCGTGGAATTTCCACCTCTCAGATAAAGGAAGAGCTGAATCTGGTACCTGAAAACGATAAAGGCAACCAGCTTCCAGGCGATAATTAGAGGCCAATCAAAACAGCTACCGCAATTGCGGTAGCTGTATTTTTTTACCCTTCAAGTTCAGGTTTATAGTCTTCTAATACTTCGTCCTGACGTTTCAGCAGATAATCTACAGGAACGATAGGCTTTCTGTGTCTTTCCGGTATCATAGCTTCGATTTCGTTGACAAGGTCTTCCTGACCTTCTGCTATGAGGAGCTTGTTCTGAAGCTCCGTTAGGAATGGATGGACGCATAAGCCAAGGCCCTTGCCGTGGTAGTACATCAAAGCTTTCGTATAAGGCTCTAACTCTGCCTTCAGTGTATCGATATCTCTGTCGTCATACAGATACTGCAGGTAGCTGAACTTAGGCGCGTATTCTTCCAGAAGCTTCAGCCTGTCGCCTGAGCGGCATGCTACGTTCCAGCCTTTGTTCTTGACCTTGTTCTGAGGTTTTACCATTACGGCTGCAATCTGCACCTTGCGGCGGATCTTATAGATATGGTCTATATCGATACCTTCCTGCGGCATTCTCTTCTTGTAGTCATCAAATGAGAACATGGTCGAGTAGAGGAGACTGTCTGATAAATCACCGCTTCTGTCCGGATCATATGAAGGCCATTTGCTTCCGGAAAGCTCATGCTTTGCGTAGTGGTATATGAACCTTGGAACAGGATATTCTCTACCGTTCAGGGTCACCTTCTCGAAACCAGTTGAGAAAAGGTTGTCAGATAGAAGAATCTTTCTGATTTTTGGCCTGATATAGTACTGCGGGTCGTTTGGATCAGTGCATTTGAACTTGCGGCACCACTTGTTGAACAGGTGCTTTCCAAGGTTTCCTCTTCCTGACACCATCAAAGCGCGTACGTATGACATGGAGATGAATCTCTTAGGATTACGCAGGCCCAAATACGGGTTCTGGTTACATCTCCAGCCGATTTCCAGCATGTCGTTATACTTGACCGCAATGCCGCGACTCGGCTGCGAGCGGACGATTTCTATCCTTATATGTATACCTCTGTTCTTAATCGTGTAGCGTGATGTGTTGGACAGTGGATAATAGAAGGTGTCCGTAGCAGTGTAACGGATCCCGAAGTTAGGGAACATAGGGTTGTTGCACATGTGTTCCACAGCCCTGTCTGGCTTCAGGTTGCCATTTGTTGCCGTGATGAATTTCTCTGCGTTTTCCACAGTCATCAGCACGATGATCTCAGAGTCGTAATCCTCGATGATGCCTTTTCTGACAAGACTTTCTGCAGTCCTTCCGGAAATGCAGTATTCGATGTCGTTCTCTTTGCAGATGTCATCCAGCTCTTCCAACAGTGTTATTAAAACATCTTGTAAACTTCTCATTATAATATCCCCTCCATTGGCTGTGGCGCTTCAATGCCGAGCTCCGCAAATATATCGTCGAGTTCCAACAGCACATAGCCGTTGTCCGTGTGCGAGTAAGCCTCCTTGTAGAGTTCGATGGCCTTTTCGCGGTCGGTAGGGAATAGGTAATCACCCTGGTATTTGGTGACTTCGCCGGTGCCCGGATATATCCTGCCCAAGTACGACAAAAGATACTCAGCGTCTTCTTTGTAGTTGTCGGAGTATTCAGGGTGAACAAAGAGTATTCTCAGCTTTATCTTCATGGCCTGATAGCTCTTTGGATCGTCGCTGAGAAGCTCGTTGGCCAGCTTGTATGCCTCCTCGTACTCCTTACGGAAGTAGAGGTTAACGATTTTACGTGTCCTCAAAATCTCGTCTTTTATCTTTTCCATCTCTGCGTTGCCTGTTCCGTTGAGCTCTTCGTAGATGGTGATTATTCTGAATGCTCTTGCCATTCTCTCCGTGCTCTTCAGGAATTTGACAAAGAGTGGCCAGTATTTGTCTTCGATGTCGATGAGCATCGGTTTGTAATACCTGTAGATGAAGCCGAAGTTGTCGACTCTGCCGATGAATCCCGGACTCAGCTGTACCTTGGCAAAGTCGTCAAAAATCTCTCTCAGCTTGCCATATTCTTCGTTTTCCAGCATCTCGAATACATCTTCGTCAGTTGCTGCAATGCGCTGTTCAAGCTCCATTTTGGCAGCCAGTGCCTTGAGGTCCTGAACGGAATCCTGATAGCGGTGGCGCTTAGGTCCTGATTTCAAATGCTTTAACTTTCTTTTTCTATATGTTTTCATCAGCTTTTCTCTGTCAAGGAAGGACATGTAATCGTTTCTGACAGTCTTATAGTCGATGAACTCGTCTGCTACTGTATCGTGGGTTACCTGGTCGTCATGGTGCGGGATGTATATCCATTCGTCGCCGTACTGCCATGTCAGGTATTCACTGAAGTGGGTGACTACCTCATATTCAGCGCTTTCACACTTCATATATTCATAGCCGTCAAAGATTTCTTTGTCCAGTACAAAGGTATTCAGGCCCCAACGCATGATGTACTTGGTGCAGTCTTTCTCATCATATTTTCTGAAGCTTGCTTCCAGCTCGCTTAACACCTGATCTCTGCCTTCCGGAGTGCGGCACCTTTTTATGCAGCTCTGGTATCTTGCCGGATCTACGTCAAAACGGGTCTGATATCCTATAACGGAGTTGATCAGATCTGAGTACAGCATCATATTCTCTCTGTATTCTTTGATGGCTTTTGGATCGTCGATGATAGGATCAAATACGAAGATATCGATGATCTGCCCCGCAGCATCGCTGTGAACGATCTGGCTGTTATGGATGGTCGTCGTATCCGTATTTGTATATCTGTTGAACATGTTGGAAAAGCTGCGGTCCAGCTCCGGCGCTTCCAGGGTTCTGCCCTCAGGAAGTCCGTCTCTCTTGACCACCTCAAGGAATTTGTACCAGTTGGACTGCGTCATGTAGATATCCATGTCATCGTCCCATGGTATGAATCCTCTATGTCTTACGGCGCCTATCATAGAGCCGCCGGCTAAAGTATAGTCAATCTTGTTTTTCTTGCAAATGTCGTCTATCTCGCTCATCATTCTGAGCAGTTGAGCCTGATTCAGGTCCATAAATTTACCTCCATAATTAAGCCGTTTTGTATCAGCTGTAACTAAAATATTATAAACTGAATAGCATGATTTGTAAAGTGCGTAGAGGGGATGGTTTCAATTGACAGCGGCTGTTTGCAGTAGTAGAATAACTTTAGGATAATTATAGAACCGTTGAAAAGAGGGAATATAATGAAGATTGAACATAAAAGTGTGAAAAGAGTATTGATTTGCGCCCTGATGGCGCTGGTTTGTCTGTCGTTTTCCTTTGTAGCCATAGACGCACCGGCTTATGCTGCAACAAAGACATACACTATAAGTACGTCCAGCAAGCCTTGCGACTCAAGTTTCTTAAGGTATTCGACGTACAACAAATATACCAAGCAATATTATCTTCTCCGTTCATACATGGAGAAGTTTGAAAAGGCCGGCGGCGGTACTTTGATATTAAAAGCAGGCACATACAACATGCCTGTCACAGTTTACGTACCGAGCAATGTGACCATCAAGTTCCAGGACGGAGTAGTACTGAACAAGACCAAGACGACCGGCACAAACCAGTTCTCATATTCAAAGTCCATGTTCATGCTCTGTGCACCGTCAAAGGCAAAGAAGGCAAACCGCTACAAGGCAGGTAAGTACAAATATGGATATAAGAAGTATAGTGGCGTTCATGATGTCAGCTTCATAGGCGAAGGCACTGTGAAACTCAATTTGAACTATTTGAAATTTGGTATTGGCATTGATATGGCCCATACTAACAATACTACTTTCAGCGGAATAACATTCAAGAATGCACACGACTGCCACTTCATGGAAGTGGATGCATCTAAAAATGTGAATATTTCTAATTGCAAATTCAACAATGTTAAAAACGAAAGCAAATATTATATGAAGGAGGCCATCAATCTTGATACTCCTGATTTGAAAACTCAGGGATTTTCGGCACCGTGGAGCTCTTTCGATAAAACTGCAAACGATACAGTTACCATAAGCAATTGCACATTCACTAATATGTACAGAGCCATTGGTACTCACAATTATTCACCAAATCATCCGCATACCAATATCACAATAACAGGATGCACTATCGACAATATGAAGAGTGATGCAATAAGCGCGATGTACTGGAAGGATGTAAAAATAACTAACAACAATATCAATACAGTTGCACATGATAAAAATAATAGCGGATATAGAGCTATCCTTGGCCCTGGCACCGATAATATTACGATCACTGGAAATACATTCACGAATATGAACCGTGTAGCACAGTTCTACCCGTGGAGGGATCTGGACAATCCAAGTTATAAAATAATTTATCCTAATATTACCGAACAGAATAAAGCAGATATAAAGAATAACACATATAATAATATAAGCGAGAATTATATCAGAGTAATAACGGATTGGGACTCTGAGGCAAAAGCACCTGACTGGTATAATTGGGAAGAAGTACCCTTTCAATAAAACAGGCACTCTGCTAAAACCATTTTGGGACATATGGCGTTTCATCAGTGGCCTGTTTAGATGAGAAAAATAGGTAGGAGTAAACATATTGAAGAGTTTTTTGATGAGGATATTCGTCGCAGTGATGAATTTCATCTACATCTTTTACAAATTAGGATCGACCAGACGGAAGGTCACTTTGATCAGCAGACAGAGTGATGAACCGTCTGTCGATTTTTTAATGCTGAAAGAGCGTCTGGAGCAGGATGAGAACCTGGAGGTCGTTGTGCTGACCAGGACTCTCGGCCATGGGCTGGGCGGAAAAATCAGCTATTTCGGTCATATGTTCACTCAGATGCATCATCTTGCCACGAGTCAGGTGGTAGTGCTGGATTCCTACTGCATACTCGCCAGCGTTTTGCATCACAAAAAAAGCCTTTGCATAATCCAGATGTGGCACGCGTCCTGCGCTATCAAGAAGTTCGGGCATCAGACCATCGGCGAGCAGGATGGCACGTCTGAGGCTACGGCGAGGATAATGAGGATGCACAAAAACTACGACTTTGTGCTTTGCGCAAGCGATGTCACTGCAGAGTATTTCTGCCAGGCCTTTGATATAACAAAGGATAAGATCGTGAAGAATGGCCTGCCAAGGCTTGACTATATAAGAGCTGATCAGGAGAAGATGAGGGAAAAGATATTCTCTGCCTATCCGCAGCTCAAGGGAAAGAAAAATATCCTCTACGTTCCTACGTTTAGAAAAAACAGGGTAGTAGACGTGGAGTCTTTGATAAAAAATGTAGATCTGGACAGATACAACCTCATAGTCAGGCTGCATCCGCTGGACCTTCAGGCAGGGAATTTCAAGAAGGTCGACGGCGTAATATACGAAACGGATTTCTACTCCTTTGACCTGCTGAAAGCCGCAGACATAGTCATAAGCGACTACTCAGCCTTTGTGGTTGAGGCAAGCTTTGCCGGAAAGCCGGTTTACCTTTACGTTTACGACGAAGAGGAATACCTGAAGACCACGGGACTCAACGTAAACTATGCCAATGAGGCTATTGGAAAATACGCGTTCCGCGATGCGGGGGAACTGTGCAGAGCTATGGAAGATGATTACGACTTCGCTGCGCTGAACACCTTCAGCAGCAAATATATCGATGTAAATACCGACGACTGCACCGGGCAGCTTGTCGATTTCATAGGGAGGCACCTAAATGCAGTTAAGTAAAAATGTCAGGAGAAAAGCCATAGACATGGCCAAGAAAAACGTCGCCTTTAGGAAGACTGCAAGGGTCGTAAGAAGACACTATCTGACCAGAGACTACGTAAAAAAGAGCCGTAAGAGAAGGACAGACGATACCATGGTGTATTTCAACACCTTCAACGGAAGGTCATATGCGGATTCGCCTAAAGCGATATACGAATTCATGATCAGCAGAGCAGAGTATAAGGATTACCGTTTCGTCTGGGCATTTATCGAGCCGGAGAAGTATGAATTCCTTACGAAGAACAGAAATACCAGGATCGTAAAGTTCAATTCCGACGAGGAAAGATCAGCTATGATGAGGGCGAAGTACTGGATCGTAAATTACAGGCTTCTTGACCATCTTATTCCAAAGGAAGACCAGATCTACGTTCAGTGCTGGCACGGCACTCCTTTGAAGAGACTGGGATACGATCTGATCAACAGCGATAATGCCATGAACTCCGTGGAAGAGACTCGTACTATGTACAAGATAGATGCGGAGAGATTCAGATATCTTTTGTCGCCAAACAGCTTCTCCTCGGAGAAGTTCAGTACAGCCTGGAATCTGGCGGAGTTTGGAAAAGAGGACACCATTCAGGAACTGGGATATCCGCGTAATGACAGACTGGCAACGGCAAGTGCCGAGGATGTGGCGGCAGCCAGGGAACTGGTCGCAAAGGACGTTCCTGCGGACAAGAAGATCATACTTTACGCACCGACATGGCGTGACAATCAGCACGACAGCAAGGTGGGCTATGTATATAAGCCGAAGGTGGACTTTGAGTATCTCAAAGAAATGCTCTCAGACCAATATGTGATCCTGTTCAGGGCTCATTATCTGGTGGCAAATTCCTTCGATTTCGACAAATACCGCGGATTTATCTATGATGTTTCAGGTCACGACGATATCAACGATCTGTACCTGGCATCGGATATGCTGATCACCGATTACTCGAGCGCATTCTTTGACTATGCGGTGCTGAAGAAGCCGATAGCTTTTTACATGTACGACAAAGAAGACTACGCTGACAGCATCAGGGGGTTCTACCTGTCGCTGGATGAGCTTCCGGGAAATATCGTCGAGACGGAAGAAAGTCTGGTCAAAGAAATCGAAGTCATCGGTGAAGGCTGGAAGCCTGATGAAAAGTACCAGCAATTCAACGAAAAGTTCAACAAGCTGGACGATGGCCACGCCGCTGAGCGGCTGACCAGAAAGATATTTGGAAAATAGCAGCAAAAAACCTGCGCCGCAACGCAGGTTTTATTTTGCCATTATTTAGATTTTATTTCATTCCAGTAGCCGGTAGATTTCAGATATTTGATCGTGTTGGTGTCATTCTTGGTTATCGAGAATTCTCCGACATCATCTGAACCATAGTAATGCACATCCAAGGTAGCGATGTAGTCGCTATAATCCTTAATGCCTTTTGCCTGCTTGTATGTACGGCTTTGAATATCTTTGTTAGCTGCCTGCAAAAGTTCTGCATAATGCTTAGAAGCTATCACGTGTGATGTTGACGAATAGTTATTATCCGAATCATACGAGTCCATGGTAGTTACAGATACTTCTTTGATCTTAGATGACGCAATGAAATAGTTTGCCTTCTTGAATGCAGCAGAATCATACAGTGATTTGAACTGCTGTTCCGCTTTGCCGCCGTCGAGATACAGTGCATATGTTCTTTTTTGGAGTATGCCGTTCTTATCATGATATGTCATGGTGACAGTAGTGTTGTTGTTGTTACTAGTAACGGCATTGTCTCTATGTTCATCAATTATAGTCTTTTGCAGCGCAATGACAGCATTTATTGAATTCTGGTCGCTCAACTTAACACCATAAGATGTTGAATATTCATTTGTCAGGTAGACATATGATACTTTGCTCGCCGTAGGTGTTTTGTGCCCATATCCTGCGATATCGAAAACACCGAATGCGAAGAACACTGCCACGATTACCACGTAAATGCCGAACTTTTTGTAGCTGGAACTGTTGAAAACATTGGTGGTGCTGTCCGCTATCATCCTGCAGATTATGTAGAACATGATCCCAAGCCCTACTGAAAGAGCAATGAATATTCCTTTGTTGGCCACTCCGTTGCCGATGATCATCGTCAGGAGCATTGCGCAAAGTGACATGCCCATGAATGTCAGCAGTACGCATATGATATCCGCCGCAATAGGGAAGACGCACGCATTGCGCACGCGTTCCAGCTTGACATGCTTGTAAAGCCACAATGTCAAAAGACCGATAGCTATGCTGACCAATATGTATATCAGCATCGGAAGGATATCTGCTCTCCCCAGGTAATGGTCCTTTGCTACTGAATACGAAGCTGCCGATACGTAATAAAACTTGTTATCGAAAATATCTTCAGGGAATCCGTAGAAGAATATTGCAGCATAGCCTCTAATCAGGAGCAGCAACGCATATGGCGTGCCGTTGATGAACAGTGCCAAAAGTACATGTATAAGCCTAGTGCCTGCAATGATGCCGGCAAGGTTTGACATGGTGTAAACAAAGGTCACAACGATGATGGAATCCAGCATCCATCTCAGCGCATGAGATATTGTCAGCATTTCAATCGAAAAATCTTTCGAAGTTACGACATCGTTGGAGACATGCGCACCAGACAGAAGCATCAGCAGCAGACAGGTTGCTACGATTGGTATCAGCATCATTATGAATCCGCTGATCACTGAGCTTGAATAAAGCTTTCTTCTACCAAAAGGCATGCTGTGTACGACTACAGCTGATGCAGTATCGTGAAGATAGCTGAACACAGCGGCGGATGTCACGACAGCCATGGCTGCGCCTATAAAGGCAGTTGCTCCACCGTCCTGCAGCGTGTATGACATATATGATGCAATGTCCTCAAATCTGCTGTAATTCAGTATTACGGGTAGTATAACTGCCAGAAAGTAAGCCAGGAAGGACACGATAGGAATCACCAGTAACCGACGTGTGTTTTCCTGGAACCATGCATTACGCAGGCTAGAAGATGAGTTTGCTGATTTCATCATCCTCACCTCCCATCTCATAAATAAATATCTCTTCCAAAGACAGTGGCAGCATATCGAAGACCACCGGTTTGCCGGCGCTTATAGCTGCTTCGACTTTTTCAGCCCTGTCTCTTATGATCAAAAGATCCACGTTGCCGCGGCTTTCTTTGTGCAAAATGTTAAGGCCAGCGTAAGGATCAGCCACTGCAGCTTCACCGTTCGCAAAGGCCACCTGTACTTTGTGGACATTGCCCTTAAGTGCATCAAGATCACGCTCAAGCATCATTTTCCCCTTAGATATGATGCCGATGTAATCGCAGATGCCTTCCATTTCTTTCAGGTTGTGCGACGAAACAAGAACCGACATCTGTCTTTCTGCAACGTCGTCAACGATATATTTCCAGACCAGTTTTCTGACTATAGGATCAAGCCCGTCGATAGGCTCGTCAAGCAGTAGAAAATCAGGCATGGTCGACATGACCAGACTAAATGCCGCCTGCTTTTTCATTCCCTTTGAAAAAGTCCTTAACTTGCGGTTCTCCTCTAGTTTAAACAGCTCTGTCAAAGCGTGGAAGCGTATCTCGTTCCACTGGCTGTATGCACCCTGATACAGTCTCGCCATATTGTCGATGGTGTATCCATTAGGAAAATAGAGGTCGTCAGGAATCAGACCAATGCGCTGTTTCACTTCCTCGTTTTCCCATACCGGTTGTCCGTCATAACAGATCGCCCCCTGATCAGGTTTGAGGACCCCGGCCATATGTTTGATGATAGTCGTTTTCCCTGCTCCGTTGACTCCGATGAGTCCATAGATGGAGCCGGTCTGAACCGTCAGATCCAGATTGTCTAAAGCGACTATATCGTCGAAATTCTTAGTAACTCCTTTGATACTGATCATTCTTCTCGCTCCTTTCCTTTGTTATCGACTGCATCAATCACCGTGCTGCGTGCCTTGTCAGGATCAAGCCCCAGATAGAGCAGCTCCATGTAGCACTCCGCGACTTGCACTTTGATCTCCTCGACCTTGGCAGGGTCTGCGGTTATGTCGCCTTTGCCGCTGACAAAGGTGCCTTTACCGGTGATGGTGTACACGTAGCCTTCGCGTTCAAGTTCCCTAAAGGCCTTTTGTACGGTATTCGGATTAACAGTCAGTTCTTTGGAAAGCTCCCTTACGGATGGCAGTTTGCTGTCCTCCGGGAGTACGTCAGTCATGATCAGCTCTTTAATGTTGTCGATTACCTGTTCGTATATCGACTTGTGACTTTTAAAGTCGAGCTGAAACATATCTTTTACCCCTTTCTCTTTAATAACATTCAATGCCACGACCGCGGTGAGTGCCACGGGTGGCTGTAGCCCTTTTGCGTATTAAGTGTACTACTTAAAATAATACACTGTCAATGGTTTGACGGAGAATTAAGTATAACTTAAGATAATGTAAAGTAAGCTTGACATTTGCTGCGACCGTGCTATAATATGAAATGTAAAGCAAGCTTTACTTTGTTCAAAGGGGGCAAAAGTATGAAGAATCGAATTGAAGAGAAGCGCAGAGAACGCGATATGACGCAGCAGGACCTGGCTAAGGTCCTGGGTGTATCACGGCAGACCATCATTTCGCTGGAGGGCGGTAGATATAATCCATCGATCCTGCTGGCCCATAAGATCGCCGAAACATTTGATGCGTCAATTGAAGAAATTTTCATTTTTGAGGAGGGGACTGGCAATGAATAATGATAAGATAAAAAATAGAGTAATGATTTCCGTAATCTATGTGATTATTGGAGCATTCATAGCAGTAATGTCAATTTTTACTTCATTTGAAGCATTTCAAAGCGGCATACTGACAGGATTCGGTGCAGCATTTATATGTGTCGGAATAGTGCGTCTGGTGCGTTATCACCGCCTGAGCCGCGATCCCGAAAAAGCTGCCGAGTGGGAGAACATGCAGCATGAGGAGCGTACGATCTTCATAGCGGAAAAGCCTGCCGGTGGACCTTCTATATTTCCATCTTTGTTGAACTGGTCATAGCACTGGTAGCTATCTTCGCCTTTGACAACAAAGTAGTAGGGCAGGTGATCATGTACCTTTGCTGCGCCCAGTGCCTAACATATGTCGTAATCTACAAAGTCCTTGAACGCAAATATTGATTGGATTCATCCAGCTGGCGCCCCGCAATAAGGGTTTGCCGCATACTGCATTTCATGTTATAATTCTACATATTATATTTGAGGGAGATTTGAGATGGATAATACAGTAAACACGTACGATCCGGCAGAGTTGCGCGGCGGCGGTGGTGGTCCAAACAAGAAGAAGTTCACATGGAAAAAGGGACTTGTGATCTTTGCTATAATTCTGGCAGCCATAGTTGCAATAGGCGTGGCGATCTGGTATTTCAGCGGAACTGTTAGCGGAAACGATGGCGAAAAGTATGTCAGCGATACGGGTACGGTGGATATGAACAGCCCATACATCGGACAGCTTAGTGTGGAAGGCACGATTTCCGAGGAGGATTCCAGCAGCCTTTTGTCGAGCAGCACATACCACCATCAGTGGCTGCTGAACAGGATAGACGACATGATGGCTGACAAGGAAAACAAGGGAATCATACTTTTTGTTAACACGCCTGGCGGAAGCGTTTATGCATCCGACGAGTTATATCTGAAGATCAAAGAATATCAGCAGAAAACCGGCAGACCGGTTTATTCATACATGGCGTCTGAGGCGGCGTCCGGCGGGTATTACGTTTCGTCACCTTGCGACCGCATCGTGGCTAACCGTAACTGCTGGACCGGGTCAATAGGCGTAACTATTGGGACTTTGTACGACGTGACGGGCCTTTTGAAAAAGCTTGGTGTGAAGACCGTGACCATCACGTCCGGCAAGAACAAAGCCATGGGAAGCTCTGCGGTCAAGATGACAAAACAGCAGAAGCGGATTTTCCAGGGCCTTGTGGACGAGGCATACGAGCAGTTTGTAGGCGTTGTTGCTGATGGCAGAAACATGTCTACGGCAAAGGTAAAGAAGCTTGCGGATGGTCGTGTCTATACGGCAACGCAGGCAAAGGCCAATGGTCTTATAGATCAAATCGCGACTTATGATGAGGCGGTAGCCGATATGCAGAGCCGTTACAAAATACCTGATGCTCAGGTTGAGAAAATCGAATATGATTCCGACCAGACCGCTATTGAAAAGTTGATAAACAAGGTCGCTACGGCAATTAGCGGAGCAAAGGCAAGCAGCAGCGGAAGCTCCAGCGTCAGTGCAGATGGCGGCAGCGTCAGCAATATCACGTATGACCAGATAAAGACACTGCTGGGTGAAAATAACAAATTCACGGTGACATACATGTCTTCCGTGATCAAATAAGTCGCAAGTTAACGGCAGTAAATAAAGAGGTGATTTTAATGACTTGGGGAGCATTCTGGATGTATTACGAGTGCCCGAAATGTGGCAAAAAATTCAAATCGGAGGAAGGCCTGATCGCCGACCTGGGTGAGAAGTTTGGAAAGTGCCCGGTATGCGGGACCGAAGCTAAGCTGGTCCATGAGGGAGCGATTCCAAAGGATGACCTGGAATTCGAGGAGATCGACGAATAATCAGGAAAGAAATAATATTAATAGTGCTCCCGCTGGGAAGCACTATTTTTCTTTATTAACTACCATCATCCTGATTGAAAGGGCAGTGACGTCGCCGAGTAAGACCAGCGCCACTATATTGTAAAACATTGAGTCTGGTTTGACGCCATAGATGGTGATTACCGTGAGAAGTGAAAACAATACGGTGACCAGAAGCTTGACCGAGCCGAGAAGAGTTTTGAAGGTGCGGTATATGCGGTCTTTGTTTTTGATCGACATACTGATATTTCCGATGCTCCACATGCCGGGCAGACGCTCTATAACAGAGAGTACTACGAATACCAGCCAGCCGATGAAGAGCAGCATTACATAGGATGCTCTGACACCGAACTTGGCAATTAGACCGGCCGCATGCTGCGCGTTGGATGTAGGGACATCCAGGCTTGTCCAGGCCATCATCAGCACGACTGTCGCTACGGTAAGGCTGATTATGCATATCACATCGGCAAATCTGTCAAATTTATTGTTTTCAACTTTCATCGTATTAGTCCTTTATTATTGTCACCAGTTTGAATAAGATAGGATTATTATAGTGCTCATCGCCCGCTTCGTCAATGTAACCGGTAAATTGTAAATTGTACTAATATACATGATTTAGAATTTTCTTGAATTTTTTAACATTTAGTATATAATTGTAAATAATAGAGGAGTAACCTTACATGGGGAAGAACAGAGAAATTTACAATTGTGATACGGATCTGCTCAATGCAATGCAAACCCAAATGTACATGGCGGATGTTGAAACCTACGACCTTGTTCTTGTGAATAATAGTCTCGTAGGGCTTTTTGGTGGAAACTATGAAGGGAAAAAGTGCTACGAATATCTGGAGAAACGTGATACTCCGTGCGAAAACTGCAGGATACCTTTGCTGAAAAAGATAGCCGCAGGAACGGCCAAGCCAAGCGACTTCAAGAAACTCAATGCAATGGAGATAAACGATGGCATCGTTGAAACGACACATTTCCACACGATTACTCAGATATATTTTTTGAACAACGACAGATTGATCAATTTCCAAGGAAGACTAACACTCCTCAACGAGTCTTTTAATATTTCCATACGAGAAAAACAGCGTCAGGAACTCGAATTTTCAGTAGAGGCGGACAAAGTGATGTCCGATTGTTTCCAGATGCTTTTTTATTCCATAAATGTAAGGAAGACTGTGAACGTGGTGCTTGAAAAGCTGGGCAGATTCCTCGATGCAGACAGGGCATATGACTTTGTTATTAACGATGATAATACTGCAAGCATAGACTACGAGTGGTGCAAAGAAGGTGTGTCTAGCGATATAGACAAATTCCAGAAGGTACCATATTCGGAAATTGCAACATGGACCAAGCCGTTCCTTGAGCACGAAGCCATAATAGTACCAGATATTGAGGCGATCAAGGATGAAAGACCGGAAGAATATGCGTTCATGAATGGCTGCGTGTTGACGAGCTATGTTGAACTGCCAATCGAAATAAGCGGAAGGCTGGTAGGCTTCATAGGCTTCGATAATCCGAACCCTGAAAAGATACTAAGCATGAGGTCGCTGTTTGTTTCATTAACTTATGCCATTACCAATTCTCTGCTTGATCAGGAAAGACGGGAAGCACTTCAAAAGCAGAACGCAGAGCTTACTAACATGATTGAGAACATACCGATTGGTATTTGCGTATATAAAATGGTGGAAGGAGCTATTTGCTGCGTAGCCACCAACGATACATTTTCGGAAATGATAGGTAAGCCGGCAGTAAGCATAGTCGGTGAGACCTTTGAAGACCTGTCGAAAAGGCTTCACCCTGAAGACCGTGAACGCTGTGCTAAAGTGACAGTTGACGGACTCATGCAGAAGAAAAAGGCCAGCGGCGATTTTCGTACATATAGCTTCAAGAAAAAAGAGTATTTCTGGGTTCATCTGGAAGCCAGGCTCGTAGGTGTAGGCGAAGAGGGACTGGCATACTTTACCTTTAGCGATATTAGCGCACAAAAAGAAGCGGAAAATGCTTTGATAGACAGTCAGAGAAGATATAAGATAGCCATCGAAGGCGCAGAAATGACAGCCTGGGAGTACGATCTTAACAAACAGGTAATATATGTGGAATCAAAAGAACTCGCAGATATGGGTTACAATGGTAAAATACCTAATATGCCTGAAGCGGGATTTAAGGTTGTCGATGAGAGGAGCCACGATGAATACAGGCGCATGCTCAAGGAATTGGATGAGGATGTATCCGGCGGCAGATATGACCTTTGGTATCACTCACGTAAAGATGGAAAATACAGGTGCCACAGGTTTATCTTTGCTGTATTTTATAACGAGGACAGAACATCCAAGAAGGCATATGGCCTTTCCTTTGATGTAACCACGCAGAAGGCCGAACTGGCAAGATACGAGAAGACAATTAACGAAATCACCATGGAAAACCCTAACATGATAGGAGTCTTCCATCTTAACATAAGCAAGGATATTTGCGTCGACGGCATAAGCAGCCGTCAGGCGGTAAGCGATTTAGCAAAGCCGGGTACCGTAGATGCGTTCATTTACGGGCTCGCAAAGTTCTTCCTGGTAGAAAAAGAAAGGCAGGTGTTCATTGATACCTGCAACTGCAAGGCTTTGGAACAGAGGTTCAATAGCGGCGAGGACAAGATAACATTCAGCTTCAGAAGCGCAACGTACGATGGAAAGGCACTTTGGGTCGAGTCTCATATTAACATGACTTTGAATCCGGAGACCGGAGACATCGAGGCTGTTGCATACTCTGTTGACCAAAACGTAGAGTCCATCAGAAACAACATACTGCAGAAGATGACCACCGAGGAATTCGAACTGGTGGGAGTAATTAACGTCAAAGATCTTCGCGTCAACTTCTACAGCTACAATGCAGAGATAATGGATGAGGCCGTGAACGTTTCCAGCAATTACAGCGACATAATTCTGGCATACTGCAAGAACAATATAGATGATGAGTTCAAGGATGACCTTTTGAGACACTGCGCAATTGCAAATATAATAGAAAAACTGGAAGATAGTGAATTCTATACAGTTACAGTGGCGGCACATAACGATGCGGGCAAGCACTTCAGAAAAATATTGAAGTACAGCTATCTGGATGAGACCAAGGAAGTCATACTGGTAACGCGTACAGATGTAACGAGAGCATTTATCAATGAGCAGGCGGCCAACCGCAAGCTGATGGAGGCGCTTGAAGAGGCCAGAGCGGCCAACCAGGCAAAGTCTGACTTCCTGTCTCGCATAAGCCATGATATCAGAACGCCGATGAATGTAATCAGCGGCATGACTACCTTTGCAATGGAAGACGCAGACAACAAAGCCAAGCTTCTTGAGGATCTCCGGGAAATAGAGGTCGCTAATACGTTCCTGCTCAGCCTGATCAATGATATACTTGACCTGTCAAAAATTGAAAGCGGCAGAATGGAACTCCACGACGGAGTTTATCTGCTGGACGATTTCATGGCAAACATCAATGGCATGTTCGTTCCACTTTGCGATGCACAGCATCTGGACCTGAACGTCAAGTGCGAAAGCTCGACAAATGCAATAATCGTGGACTCCGTAAGATTGAATCAGGTTATCCTCAACATACTTTCAAACGCAGTGAAATACACCAAATCAGGCGGATATATAGATTTTACCGTAAAAGGTGAGGAAAATATAGAAGGCTATGTTGACGGGACATTCATAGTCAAAGACAGTGGCATCGGCATGAGTGAAGAATTCCAGAAGACCATGTTCGACTCCTTTACACAAAGCGATGAAAACGTCTCCAGAGAACTCTATGCCCGTGGTACAGGACTGGGACTTGCAATCGTTAAGAAGATCGTCGACATGATGGGAGGCACCATAGAAGTTGAAAGCAAACTGAATATCGGAACTACGATGACAATCAAAATGCGGTTTAGAGTGGCTACACCTGAAGAGGTCAAGACCTACGAATCCGAAAAAGACCGCGGCGGCAGTGGCAATCTTGAATACAACAGGATACTGGTCGTAGAAGACCATCCGATGAACGCGGAGATCATGGAGAGAATACTTCTGGACAGAGGCATCCAAAGCGAGATAGCAAAGAATGGTCAGGAGGGAGTACAGATGTTTCAGAAGTCCGTACCTGGCTATTACGACGCGATCCTCATGGATATCCAGATGCCAGTCATGAACGGCTACGAAGCAACTATGGAAATCCGGGCGCTAAACCGCCCCGATGCAACTTCCATCCCGATAGTTGCCATGACTGCCAACGCATTTTCAGAAGACGTAGCCAAATCCCTCAGCGTAGGCATGAACGACCACGTCTCCAAACCAATCGATCCAAACGACCTGTTCCACAAGTTGTCACGGATCGCTGACATGAAGAAAAACAATCTGACATAACCAGGCGCCCCACGCACCAGGCAATTACGTACAACCAGGCGCCCCACGCACTTCGCGGGGGGCGCTTTTTAGTGCCCGAAATCCGTTGGTATTACTCGCTTGCATGTCACAACTACTGGCTGGCTACAAACACGGCTTGATTGCATCCGCGCATGACCTGCGACCACACGCACCCCCACCGCAACCCAACGCAGTCCGTTATTTTTCTGTTACTTATTCTGCAAAAGGCTATTCTATTTATCGCTTTAGAGTGATATAATTAACTTATCGACGAGTATTTATAGTGGGCCGTGAGTTGGCCAATTGTAATGGAGGAGAAAGAAATGAAAAAAAGAAGAAAGAAATCGCTGAAAATATTTACAGTTTTGCTGGCGATGGCGACAGTGATCGCATTTACACCGGCGATGGCCTTTGCGGGAACAACGGGAACGAGTGGTACCGCAAAGGTAGCCAAGACTTTGTCGACGGCAACGACCATGAGTGATGCAACGGAATTTCCGACATGGACAACGGCTGGGACCGACAAGGTGCAGGTGGGTGACACAGTCTTTGATGTTACGACTGCTACAAAGTCGAACGAGGCAGGCACCTGGACGTGGACGGCAAAATCCGGATACGACAAAACAAAGGCAGTAAGTGACACGAACAACGTGGGCACTTTGACACTGAAGGGCTTCAAGCTTTCTTACGAGAAGGCGACTTATGCCATCAGCCTTCCGGCGGGTGTAGTAGTAAACGTCATCGGAACTAACAAGATAACTAACACTGGTGCCGGAAATATTACGGCTGCCATAGTTGCCAATGGCGATGTGATGTTCATAGGAACAGGAAACCTGAGCGCAACAGATGAACAGACTGAAGCTAGCACCAAGTCACTGTATACAAGCGGCATCTTTGGATATGGAGCAATGACATTCAGCGGACCTGATGTAACAGGCACAGGCGGAATCGTAGCAGCACTGACAACATCAAATGTTGATCCGGTTCCAGTCAGCCACGGCATTCATGCCAAAGGAGACGTTACGGTAACAGCAGGTATTATCACCTGCGTTGGCGGTAGTGCTCAGGCTACAAAGTATGCTGTGCTCAGTGAAGGACTGTGCACAGATGGCAACTTTGCTGTAAGTGGCAGTGCATCAGTATATGCAAGCACTTTGTCCTTGAAGGGCAAAGGCGATATTGGTTCTGCTTGTGGCTGCAGTGTTAGCGGTACAAGCACAATCAGCGGAAAATCAACATTGAACTTCACGGCTGGCGAGGCTGACAGTGAGTCAGTAGGATTTTTTTCAGCAAGTCCTGTAACGGTGTCTGATGATGCCACGGTAGGAGCAATCGGCTCTGACAGCAATACATCATCAGTGGGAGCCGGAGTCAACGCTTTGATAATGAAAGGTGGAACATTCAGCGCTATGTCAGGTGATGCTGCAGCAGCAACAGTAGGATTGATAACCGTAGAAGAAATGACAATTACAGGTGGTACGGTCTCTGCCTTTGCAGGGGACATAACCACTGGAGTTGCGGATAAGAACGGCACTTTAAAAGCTACAAATGTTGGAATTATGAGTTATGGAACGATTAGCATCAGCGGAGGGCACGTACTTTCTGAGGCTGGAGCAAACAAAATCCAAAGCGACTACGATATTGGAATAGGTGCCAGCAAAAGCATCAATATCACTGGGGGCATCACCTATGCAATATGCGATAAAGACTGCAGTGCAATCACCGCACCGAGCGTGACTGTCGGTTCAGACCTTACAGCAAATGCAGCAAAGCCGAAGTCGGAATACTACGACGCGCCGGCAACGCTTGCTACCAATTCAAATGGCAAAATGTACTTTACTTATTCAGATGGCACTACGGCAGTGACAGCTTATGCGGTAAAGGTAGCGGTCAAGCCTTTGTCAGTCGGTTCCACGTTGACAAATGGTAAGCTGGCATTCAAGGTGACATCCAACAAAATACTGTCCTTCTACGGCGGATACATCACACTTACCGGCTTCAAGAAGGGACAGTCAGCTTCGACGGTGACCATCCCTGATGAGTTCGTCGTTGGCGAATTCATATACTATAATTCGTCTATTGCCGCAAACGCATTCAAGGGCAAGACTGTCATCAAGAAGGTCACGATTCCATATAGCATCACCAAGATCGGCTCCAAAGCCTTCTACGGTGACAAGAACCTGAAGACGATCGTGGTCAAGAGTTCGTACATCAAATCAGTCGGCTCCATGGCCTTCAAGGGCATCAACAAAAATGCCAAGATCAACGTTCCAAACAGTAAGATCAAAGCCTACAAGAAGCTGTTCCTGAAGGCAGGAATGCCAAATACGGTTAAAATTTATTAAGCAAAACCATTGCAGGCCTCGCATTTGCGGGGCCTGCTTTTTCGTGACTTTGCCTTGACCAGAACCAGATCGTCCTTTATAATATTGTTGTGCGTATTCATTTAGTTGAGTGAGAATTATGGGAGCAGACAGGGTAAGGCAGAAAACTGATGATGAAACCAGGCAAGGCTGATTATTGCAGTCTTGCTTTTTGTATGCTCAAAAACATACCACAAAGTACAGGAAATGGTGCATATTGCATCACCCCGCGGGTGTATAATACGCCTCACACAAAGGTAATTGACAGATAATTATCTGTATCAAAAACCACTGTAATGTGGTAAAATATTAATGTTAAGAACATTTTGACAAAGAGGAGCAAAACTATGGATTCAACGTTTGAACAACTTAAAGAACTTTTGCGCGGATTCAACGAGGAGCGCGACTGGGATCAGTTCCATTCACCAGAAAACCTGGCAAAGTCCGTCGCCATTGAGGCCGGCGAACTTCTGGAGTGTTTCCAGTGGGATTCCACATACGATGAGCATGAGGTCGCCGACGAAATCGCCGATGTCATGATGTACTGCATCATGCTCGCCGACAAAACCGACATCGACCTTTCCGCTGAGATCCTCCGCAAGCTGGAGGAGAACAAACGCAAGTACCCGGTGGACAAGTGCAGAGGCAAGAGCGATAAGTATGATAAATTAGATTAAGAGGGAAATAATATGAATGCAAGCGAGGCGAAAATTTATGATGTCTTGTTTAATCGTGATGCTATCAAAGAAATAGAGCAACTTCCTGATAATATTGGCAAGAATTGGCCGGTAGTATATATAATCAATAATAATGATGAAGCTTATATTGGTGAAACTGTGAATGCTTATAATAGGGCTAAACAGCATTATGATAATCCTGATAGACGGAAACTTAAGAATATGCATATCATTAGTCAGGCGGATTTCAACAAATCGGCCATTCTTGATTTGGAGTCATATTTGATTGAGTATATGTCGTCTGATGGCCAATATTTACTGCAAAACGGAAATCATGGAATGCAGATGCATGACTATTTTAACCGTCTACGTTATGAAGAGAACTTTGCTCATATTTGGAGGCAGCTACATAACAAAGGATTAGTTATTCATGATGTTAACTTCATAAAGAATTCCGATCTATTCAAATATTCACCTTATAAGGCATTGAGCTTTGATCAGTATGCAGTTGCAAACAGTTTGATCGAATGTCTTGCTGAAAGTCGAAAAAATAATAAGAAAACAACTATGATAGTGCAAGGATGTGCGGGAACCGGTAAAACAGTATTGGCAGTTTATTTAACCAAATTGCTATCTGAAAGCTATAAAGAAATTATTAGTGTGGATGGCACTGGTGAATCGGAATTCAATATTGGACGATTGGCATATAATCTTTCTTCAATTGGTCAGATAAAAGTTGGATTAGTAGTTCCGATGCAATCTTTGCGAAAGACAATTAAGGAAGTCTTTGGACATGTCAAAGGCTTAAAAAAGAATATGGTGTTAAAACCAGTAGAGGCCACTAAAGAGCATTACGATTTATTGATAGTAGATGAGGCTCATAGGCTAAGACAAAGAAAAGGCTTGTCTGGTTTTCAGTATAACAGTATCGATGAGACTAATGAACGACTCGGACTTGATGCATCAGGTAATGAACTGGATTGGATTCTCAAATGCAGCGATAATCAAGTTTTCTTCTATGATAGTACACAATCGGTTAAACCTGCTGATGTTGACAAAAATCAGTTTGAAAAAATGTTGAAAGATAAAAATGTTAAGAAGTTTCCATTGACATCACAGTTTAGGTGCAATGGTGGTAATGATTATATAGATTATGTCCATGCATTACTTAGTGATAATCCGCCTCAATCAAGAACTGAGCAGTTTGGCAATCCTCATGAACGGTATGACTTCAAGTTATTTGATGATGTTCAAGTTATGATTGATGCTATTAAGGCTAAGAATAAAGAATTTGGTTTATGCCGAACAGTAGCAGGCTATTCTTGGGAATGGAAAACAAAAAAGAAAAAGGCACTGTTTGATATAGAAATCGATGGTCATAGGTATAAGTGGAATAGTACTGATAAAGATTGGGTCAACTCAGAAAACGCAATTAATGAAATCGGCTGTATTCATACAATACAAGGCTATGATTTGAACTATGCTGGTGTGATTTTGGGCAATGAAATCAAATATGATATAAAATTACAAAAAATTGTATTTGATATGTCAAAGTATCAAGACTTGCCTGGCAAATGGAAGATGGACGATGAAACATTAAAAACTTACATTCCTAATATATATGCAACAATGATGACTCGAGGAATCAAAGGCACCTATGTGTATGCTTGCGATGAGGGAATGAGAGAATATCTAAAGAAATATATAGCGATAGGACAATAAAAGAACTCGCTTTCGCGAGTAGCACACATCATGTGGAGTCCTCATGTGGACTGGTTTAACTAAAGTTAGGAGGAACGTATGCCTCTCTTCAACAAATTAAAAGAACCAATATTTCTAAATCCAGCATCAGAGGTTGATCAACAAGTCGATGCGAT
>Ga0183095_10954_pt1 | contig 41600 bp, 51 predicted proteins | sample BioMet4_FD_130346 | JGI IMG/M metagenome (GOLD analysis project Ga0183095, IMG submission 130346) | Microbial communities from bioreactor (seeded with sewage sludge) at LBNL, California, USA - Biofuel metagenome 4 (v2) (version 3) | ecosystem: Engineered > Bioreactor > Anaerobic > Unclassified ...
ACAGAACACCACCCGCAGCCCAGGGACAAGAATATCGTTGATCATGTTTACTCCCGATCGATACATCGTCGGAGAAGTATAAAGGATTGATTATGCGTTGTTTATAAAAACAGCAAGCGGGTGTGAATGGCTGGATTGCTGCGGGGAGTTACTTTATAATTCACCGCCACGGCCCCTTAGCTCAGTGGTTAGAGCAGGCGACTCATAATCGCTTGGTCGCTGGTTCAAGTCCAGCAGGGGCCACCAAATTTTAGCTTTAAAATCATATGATTAAGCCACTCTAGCGAGTGGCTTTTTTGTTTTCCATACAGCTACTGTCGCAAAAGTGTCGCACGATAAATCAAACCGGTGCAGACAGCTGATAGATCAGCCTTTGCTTTTGATCAGGAGAAAGCGCCTGGATAATCACACTAAAAGACTGATTGATTGTTTTTCGTTCGACATAATGAGAAAAAGAAACTTCAGATTTAAATTGCAGGCCAGGACAGCCTAACCTGTCACACCCCGCAATGATTTCAGTACGGTAACGGGTAAGGTAGTTTGTACCAATTACAGTTGCTAGCTTCCCACAGCAAGGACACAGCACTGCAACTCTATCATTTACTGACGGCCCCTTTCTCACTATCTCCCTATCCAAAATGTCTAATACCCAACGGCGAAACTCTTTAGCGATCGGCGTTCTGGCAAACATGGCCAACAGGTGAGCGCCACGAAGCGAGAAAATACGCACCCGCTTCCGGTAGTTCCCTGAGGTCACTGATTCAATGACCTGAGACATCCCCGGCGAAAACTCATCAAAATTCTGGTTGTAGAGGTTAGTAATGGATTTCGCATGAGCGTACCGGAGTGCATGAGCCAGATCGGTAGCAGTGAACCAAATCTGGCCATTTCGCTTAATCGCTGTAAGCGGGGTTTCGTGGAAAGTCAGTCCCTTCTTTGATACATTGTGCATGTCTATATTCCTTGGTGGGGATTGGACAAAACCGAAGCCCTGGCTGTTGACGCAGCTGGGGCTTCACTATTTTATTCATCGGATGCTCATTGCCTTCTTGAGGTGTTTGATAGTGACATTGTTGAGGGTTCCGAAATAATCGTCATCTTCCTCATGCCATACCCAATCGATTAGGTAAGCATTCTCATCACCAGTAACAGTCCTACTTCTTCGGGTTAACCCCGACCAGACTCCCGTGAGCGAATCAGCTTCAACCATCAACACCACAGCAAGAGTTTTCATCCAGAAACCTGATTCAACACCTTTAATTTCAAGGATAGTCTTTAAGACATTTCGGGATTTACCGCTCAACCCCTTCACGAACTGGGTTGCCTGCATGGAATTGAGAGCGACAGCTAAACCGCTGTAATCCGGTTCTGACTGCGGGGAGCTATCTCCTCCAGTTACCGCATTTAAAATTTCATCCTGTGTTCGTTCCGACATTTTTTGGAAATCAGAACGAGAGATAAAGAAACCGCTATTCATCTGATACCTCTCTATTAATTGATCCTGCGGATGGAGTTATACCGCATCCGAAAGAATTAGACAACAACGAATCAACAGAGTCTTACTTATCGTACATACCGTGTATTTACCGTGTATTTACCGTGTATTTCTCACATAGTTCACATTCCATCAACTACACAGGAAAGAATTTCAGTTTTACAAAAATCCCTATAGCCCTTTGAAGCCGCACCGAATGCGGCTTCAAGGATATTTACCGGCCTGTCGTCCTGACGTAATTTAATCTTCCAAACTCACGTAAAATAAAATTTTTCCTTATTTATCTGTAGGTTGAAATTTTACTTAGCTCCTCAAACGATCCTACAAACTGGAAAAAACTGAAATCCTTTTCAATCTTTTCAGTTTGTGATTTCCGTGATGCTGCCAGTGCTGGCGCTGCCCGATGCGATAGTTTGTAGAAAAATAAAACTGAAAAATTTATACGATCCAAAAACCGCAGGCGGGTGCGGTGTAGTGCGATTTTTGTCTGAGAAAGATTATTTTTGTCATGCTGTGACGCGCCCAGCGCCTCGCTGTGGGTGCGATCTGTTTTGATTTATGCGTTTGATATAAGGAGATGGTGAACGCGGTATAGCGTCACTGGTGGCGTATGGTGCAGCCACGTAAATTGACCAGCCGGGCATCGCCCCCGGCATGAGATAGAAGGCATAAAAAAACCCGCTTGCGCGGGCTTTGGTCTGTGATTATTTACTTGCCAATCACTGGGGAGTATTTCCCGTTCAGTGTGTCCGCTTTCGCTCCGGTGTTCCGGATGGCTCCTGCGTTGGTCGGCGCTCCTGTATTGCTGTGTGTGTGGCTTGCCGTCTGCTCTGCCAGCTCTTTCACCACGTCGAGAGTGTCAAGCATCAGCTGTGCCACATTGATAGAACCAGAGCCAATCCAGACCACCGGGGCAATAATCTGCTGCTGCGCAGCTGCCACGCTTTTGCGTATCCGGCCAATTTTCTCGATCAGGTCTTTACCTGTTGTAACTGATTTGCTCCCGGCAATATCGGTTTCATCATTGCCACCAATACTGGCCACGCGGTTAGTTGCCGCCTGGCTGTAATCGCCCGTACATACCTGCTGAATGGCTCCGGCCATCAGCATGGATGTCCCCAGCACCGTGATTTTATCAGTGGCTTTAATATTGGTTTCCCGGCTGATCAGCTCACGCTGTTCTGTATCGGCCTTAACCACACGCGCCATAGAGATTTCACTGATTGTCTGGTCTGTCTGCCTTACCCAGTCACCCGCCTGGGTGACACGCTGCGACACTTCCGCACGCTGCTGTTGCAATTGTTCCCCAGGCTGAATATCCGGGAGGCTGGTTCCTTCCGGGACAGTCTGGCGTACAAACGGCTTATCTGGCCGCCCTCCCGTAAAACCGATCTCAACCAGCGTCCCTTCAGGTGGAAACTGGAACATCCCGGAGTCATTACCCGCCATAGGAACCGGAAGTGGAACCGCTGAATAAACTGGCGTGTCTTTATCCGGGTTACCGTCAGCGTCAAGCAGCTGCACGTCAACGGCATATCGCGGACGAAACGGATCAGAAAAATTACCGCTTTTTACCGCCTCGACAGGATTCATGACACGCGCAAACTTTGGCAGGTGCAGCCCGGATGCCAGCTCAGGATAATGGCTTTCAATCTGGCGCTGCGCGGGTGATTTTTGCAGTGCCTTACCCGTGGCACGGTTGCGCGGTGTCCAGGTCACGGTCATTGTGTCATTTTGCAGGTGGACTTTTGTCACCCTTTCGCCGTTCATCTCCACACCGGGGCGTAAACTCTGCACCAGAGGCAGCGTCATGGAATTCCCCCCTGCCGTTCCCTGGCTAAATTCATGGGGGATCTCAACCGGGCGGCCAGCAAACAGGGCTTTTTCAGCACCGCCGACATAAACCCCGCCATCGGGCAGCTGATACCAGACGTAATCCGTTATGCCAAAAGCCTTACCCAGATTATCAAGAAGCTGATAACCCGTGCCGCTGTGAGTGAAATGTGGGATCGGACGGTCTGAATATTCTGTATCTGGCACGCTAAATGTCAGCCCGGAATGCTCAGCCAGCCAGTTGGCCACCTTGCGCAATGTGGGATGCTGAAATGAACATGGCCACACGCGTTCAAACACGCCTACCAGCTCACGAACAAACAGGCGCTGAAAACCATTTTCAGCGGGTTGTGATCGCTCCACATATCCGGTGAACCATCGCAGCACCAGATCGGTGTAACCCACATCAAGGCGAACCAGTTTCCCGGTATAATCCTCCGTTGTCCCGGCAGTAATAAACCCCCGGCCGCAGCTGTTCAGCTCCAGCACCAGACTGGTATCAGCCAGGTGGATTTCATCCGTTGAAAGGAACAGTCGTTTAATCGGTTTCATTTTTATCCCAGCGCATCATTCACGGGCTTGAGCACCTTACTTTCAAACCACGTCAGTTTTTCTTCATCCTCTCCCGCTGCCTGGCTCCCTTTCTGACCTGCGCCAGCACCTGATCCCGCGGTCTGTTTCACGGCTTTTGTCTTGCCGCTGGTTCTGGCCTCACGTTTTTCCTGCACGCTGATATGTTCGGTCAGCGTGAACGTAACCAGCCAGGACATACGCCCATCCTGCGGCGGCGCGTCCAGGGTTCCGGTGAAGGTCGCTTCACGGAAATTAACGGCACGCGCAGCGTCATGTGCAACGCGGTATTTCTGACGCTGGCCGCTGGTATCTGTTGCGCTTCCCAGCTCAAAGATACGCCGCAAAATTTCCGGGTTTTTATACGGGATTTCACCGGACACGCGCAGCTCTTTGCCTTTAATACCCTGTTCTGACTTCGTTGTGGCGCTTGTCTGGCCTGACTGGTCTTTATCCTGGAACTGCTGGGAAACCGTAACACGAATGTTCTTCAGCAATATGGCCTCGCCGTTAAGCGCCAGAGTTGGGTTCGATGTCATGGATCATGCCTTTAATACCGTCAAGATTATCGCCAACAAGCATCATCGCCGCGGTATACACGGAGGATTGCAGCGGAATTCCTTTTACCAGCTCCAGAAGCGTTGACGGCAGATCGCCACTGGCAGTAAACACCCACGCTCTGGCGCTTTTTCCCTGTAATTCTGATAACCCGCTGGCAATACCTGCAATCATGCTTTCACGTTGCCGTTGAAAGTCCCCCATCAGCTTTTTTACCGTCGACACGTCCACCACTGCCGCAGCTTCCTGCTGTGCTTTTTTGACCGCAGCCGCAGCCAGAGCGGTACGGCTTGTAGGAACTGAAAGCGGGATCGCCGCTGGTAAACTCTGGCTGTACCTGGCCGGGATTTGCATTTTCTCCGCAGCCAGCTGCGCGGCGGACTGTGCCAGCCTCCGCACCTGGGTAAATGCCGGACTGGGGAACACATCTACCAGTCTATTCAGGTTGGCCATAAAGTTTTCATGCGTCTGGCCGGAAACCATCATGATCACAATGTCCGCCGCGCCCCCCGTCCCGGCCAACTTTTCAGCAAGGTAGCTGATCGCGTTTACCGGGCTGAGATATGCGCCGTTCTCTGTCTGTTGCCCCAGCCCGTATAAGGGGGGTTTTAACGGCCATAGTCCACCCCACCTTGATCGAAGATATAAATTAGCGCTTCAGATGGTGAAAGTGCGCGGACTGATAAAACTGACCATCCCTCAGCCGCCGTGATGACATCGCCAGCTGGTAAAATGTGGGTGATTACAGACGCCCATTCTCTACCTGTATATTTCCCGTGTTTCCACTCACATAGCGTCAATAAATCGCCAACTTTATAATCGCGATCACTACGGCGCAGCTCTGCCCTTTTCTGGCCAGCAACCACAGCATCCAGATACTGTGGTGCGATTTTTAAGCTATGAATTTTTACTGCCATGCTGCACCGCCTTTGCTGCAAATGGCCGCAGCCTCTTCACGGATCAGCTCTACGATTTCGGCAGCGCTTAAACCTTCATTCGCTGCACGCGTGGCCAACTTATCCAGACGGGCAGAACACAGGTCAGCAACGGCGGCTTTACCTTCCCGTGTGGTTTTATTGAGCAAATCGGAGAAGAAGGTGGTGGTCTGCTCCATCCGGCATTCAAACTGTTTACGGGCAAAAACATCTCTATTCGTTGGCATTTTGGTTTCCTAAAGGCAAAAGAATCCCCGGCCACCGCAGGGATGGCCAAAAATTCAGGCGGTTAATTAGTGGAAAGAAACGGTAACAGGTGCGGCGGAATAACTCGGCGCAGGAACCTTGTGCAGCTCGTAGGTGTTGCGCCACCATTCCTGGATCAGCGCTTTGATTTCGCCAGCCCCTAACGACCCCGCGATGTAATACATGGAACGAATACTGGCCAGAGCTTCAACCTGCTGGTACTGGCTTTCAGCCTCACGATAAACACAGCTCCAGTAGGCGACATTGACGGCCAGCCAGTGGCGTTGGCTCGTCATGTGTTCGGTGTCATTAAAGAAGAATGGATGTAACGCCACGCGGTCATTTTTAACGGTGTTTTTCTCCAGAAAGAGAATGGCGTAGTTATGTGGAACCCCCCACTCAGCCATCTCTTGCCCCAGTTCTTTGGCATTTACAGAAATAATGGACATCAGTGATTCTCCTGCTGTTGCAACAATTGCATTTTGCTAACGAATTGAGGCGCAACAACCATTTGCACCCCGTTACTGCTGTAAATCTGATTAACCACCCTGGCTGGGCGGCTGGCGGTTCGCCGCGAAAAATCGCTGTCGCTCAAACTCCCGAACCCCTCAAACGTTAACCTGGCGCGGGAAATTCCCAGTTTCAGCTGGATCATTTCCCGGTAGTTCAGCCGCTCATACAATTCACGCCAACAGCATTTACACAGGTGCGCTTTGAAAACGTCCAACCCGGAATTTACTGCGGTCGCATGTAAAACAACCCCTCGCCATTCAGGTGATAATTTGTCCCACCATTCGGCGGCTTCGCTTTTTTCACTCCAGTATTTACGGCGGATATTCCCCAGCCACTTAAGGCCGATTTCCTGTTGCTTTGTGTTAATGGCCATGATGCCCCCGGATAATTCCGAACAAACGAAACCACCACGGACGACAAGACGAACGGGCATTAAATTTGTACTGGTGGCCGGGGTTCCAGCGCTGGCCGTTTGGCAGTTCAATCCAGCCAGTTGACCCGCTGGCCAACTGCATGACCGGAGATTCTTTTTTCAGGTACGTAACGAATGCTTTCATGGTTATCCCTCACATCATGCCACTGGCGCTGGTAGTCACGATATCGACGGCAGCAGCAAGAACCGGCGCAGACTGGAGACGGCTTTCAACGGTGTAAGCCAGAACGGAAAGGGAACGAATAGCATCACGCGCACGATCAAGAATTTGTGTGCGGCGCGCGGCGGTCATGTGTTCAGTTGATACAGCGTGCCCAGCGATTGCCCCCACATTGGCGGTGGCACTCAACGCGCAAAATTGCATGTTGGCTTCGGTGGCGTTATTGACCGGAACGGATGGAAGGCAATTAATCTGCCCCAGCATCCCATCCAGTAAACGCGCATCTTCGGTGTAATCGGTGATAGCCAGAAGCTCGTCACAGGTCAGGCGGTGCGGTTGAACCGGGTTCAACTTATTGCGCAGGATCTGCGGACGCATACCAACGGCAGCGGCCACATCTTCCAGATTGTGCACCAGAACAAACGCTCGGCAAGCTGCATCAAAGTGAGCATGTTTAGAAGTTTGATAATCAAACATTTTCAGAACCCCATCAGTCACCCAAAATAAACATTCAAAATCACTAATCGTGACATTTACTTGCTTTGAACCCAGTCAAACCAATCTACATAAACGTGTTCTTTAGGTTTCGATTTGGGCAGGATTCTGATACGACCAATGGACACCCAATAGCGACCAGTACGAATTTTTATACCAGCGCGTTCACAAAACGTTTTGAGAGGGACATATCGACTTTCATGATGTGTTGCAGCTTCAGTTTTCATAAGGCAAAATTCTCCATCCGGTTGTCACTAGCGGTCACTATTGGCAACCTTTGTTAACCAACTACATTCGACAAAAATACAAACTACAAACGAAACAATGCGGAGAGTATTTTCAATCTTGTCGTTTGTCAACCATTGCGAACTACAAACATGAAAGACTACAACATCAAGACTGGTGCCAGAGAAGCAGTAGAACGCATATGTGAAGCCTATGGTTTTACGTCCAGACTCCAGTTATCAAACTATTTGGGTATGTCTGCCAGCGCTCTAAGCACAAGAATCATGCGAGACAACTTCCCTGCTGATCTTGTTTTACTTTGTGCTTTACAAACAGGTGCTTCCATTGAATGGCTAACTACTGGCGACGGGGTTATGTTTGATTCAACAAGAAGTGATGTATGTCGCATACCTGCCTATAAAATCGAAGGTGCCGAACTGCTCCGGCAAGCATCGTATCTGTTCGACAAAGCAATGCTCCCAAACTACAAAGGTGAAATCCAGGTAATTACAGACGGCAATGCCAGTTACTTTGTGGATGTAGCAAGTCATGCCAATGCAGATGGGAAGTTCCTGATTGAGTACTCAGGCGCGAAAAGCATCAAAGAGTTGACACTTTTACCAGGTAATAAATTGCGAATTGATTGGGGTAAATACCCTTTAGATTGCGATGTGTCAGACGTAACTCTTTTAGGGAAGGTTGTAGCCACTTACCTGGTTAGCGAGCAATGACTGTAAGAAAAACTCCTGAAGGTGAATGGCTATGTGATATGCGGCCGAACGGTGCGAAAGGTAAACGCATACGCAAAAAGTTTGCTACCAAAGGTGAAGCCTTGGCCTATGAGAAGTATATATCTAATGAACTTGAGGATAAGCCTTGGCTGGGAGACAAGCAGGATAACAGACGGCTTTCAGAATTGATTGAACAGTGGAATGCACTGTATGGCAGAACACTTTCTGACGCCGATCGTATGATGTCAAAATTGAAGGGGATTTGCGCTGGAATGGGTGACCCCATCGCTTCTAGCATAACAGCTGCGGATTTCAGCGCTTATCGTGAAGGACGGTTGAGTGGAGTGATACCCGATGTGAACGGGCGGTGTATGCCAATACAACCTCAAACTGTTAACCATGAGCAACGAAACTTATCAGCTGTGTTTGGGACTTTGAAAAAATTAGGGCACTGGCCTTTACCCAATCCAGTAGCAGGAATCCCAACCTTCAAAGTTGATGAGAAAATGGTGTCGTTTCTTTACCCAAACGAGATCAAAACATTACTGCAATTTCTCGCTGAATCTCAAAGCCCTAACGTATTAATTATCGCAAAAATATGCCTAGCGACAGGCGCAAGGTGGAGTGAAGCTGAAAACCTTGAAGGGGCACAGGTTACCCCTTATCGAATAACTTATAAAAATACTAAGAGTGGCAAGGTTCGTTCAGTACCTATTTCAAAGGAACTTTTTGACGAAATCCCCAAAAAAAGAGGGCGTCTGTTTACACCTTGCAGAAAAACTTTTGAAAGGGTAGTTGAAAAGGCAGGAATTGACTTACCTGAAGGGCAATGCACCCACGTTTTACGCCATACCTTTGCAAGCCATTTTATGATGAATGGCGGCAATATACTCGTCCTTAAAGAGATACTAGGACACTCAGATATAAAAATGACAATGATTTATGCGCACTTTGCCCCGACACATTTGGAGGATGCGGTTTCAAAAAACCCTCTTGCGCACCTAGAATGAAGATCCACATAATGTCCACACAGCCTGTAAACGGCTGTTAACCATTGTGAACCATTGTTATATATCGCATTGTTTTTATTGGTAAATTGTTGTTTTTACTATATCCATTGGAGAATGTAGAAATTTCGGACGCGGGTTCAACTCCCGCCAGCTCCACCAATTTTTGATATATTGAAGTTCAGTTAAGTCTATCAAGCCCGCATGGAACCAGCCTTGCGGGCTTTTTTACGTCTATAGTAGTCTACCAAGAATTGCTAGAATCTACTCGTTATGGCACCCTTTTTGGGACCCAACCCAAAGGGTCCAAAACATGAGGGTCCCAAACATGGCAAAAATCGCTAAGAAGCTAACTGACACTGAAATCAAAAGCACCAAACCTGCCGAGAAAGAGGTTAACCTTTTTGACGGCGATGGTTTGCTCCTGCGAATTGCCCCCTTGGCGAAGGGAGGAAAGAAAAATTGGTATTTCAGATATGCAGTGCCTGTGACCAAAAAGCGAACTAAGGTGAGCTTAGGAACCTATCCTCACCTTACACTTGCGAAGGCACGAGCTTTACGTGATGAGTACTTGTCGTTGCTTGCAAATGGTATAGACCCACAAGTTCATAACACCCACAAAGCCAATGCCCTTAAGGATGCCACGGAACATACATTTCAAGCAGTAGCCAGGAAGTGGCTTGATGAGAAAGTCAAAACATCAGGCATCTCCCAGGATCATGCTAACGACATCTGGCGAAGCCTAGAGAGAAATATCTTTACAACGTTGGGTGATACCCCCATTAAGGAGATTCGCCCTAAAATGCTTAAACAGCATTTAGAACCCATAGAAAAACGAGGTGTCCTTGAAACACTTCGCCGCATCATATCCCGCCTGAATGAAATTTTCCGCTATGCAGCAACAGAAGAACTCATAGAATTCAATCCGGCTGACAACCTGGGGCAACGGTTCAGCAAGCCAAAAAAACAGAATATGCCAGCATTACCCCCTTCCGAACTCCCCCGCTTCCTGGTTGCTCTAAACAATGCTTCTGTCCGTTTAGAAACAAGGCTACTGATTGAGTGGCAACTTCTCACATGGGTTCGCCCTGGTGAAGCTGTTCGCACAAGATGGTCAGATATTGATATAGAAACCGGCATGTGGAACATCCCGGCGGAGTTTATGAAAATGAAGAAACCTCACAAAGTTCCACTGAGCAAAGAAGCTTTGCGAGTCTTGGATTCAATGAAAGCCATCAGCGGGCATAGAGAGTGGGTTTTTACCAGTATCAAAGCTCCACTCAATCACATGCATGAACAAACTGCTAATGCGGCTATAATCCGTATGGGCTTCGGAGGTGAGCTTGTAGCTCATGGTATGCGATCAATCGCCAGAACGGCTGCTGAGGAGTGTGGCAAGTTTAGAACTGATGTCTTAGAAGCCGCCCTTGCCCACTCGAAAAAAGATGAAATAATTGCAGCCTACAATCGTGCAGAGTATCTCACAGAACGTGTGGTTCTCATGCAATGGTGGGGTGACTATATTTCGTCTCAAAAATACAAAGTTATTACCGCATAACTCTTCCAAGATGGGTTAACTATCTTGATTTATTTGAAGAATTAATGATCACACCATTAACCTATGTGGACTAAGCATAGCCATTTACAAATGGGTACCTTGAGGCCAAATAACGAAAGCTGACGGTCATATCAGCTAAATAATTCACATCTCTTCTCGATTATCATACACCTCGAAGATCTACCAAATTCGCTCTAATCAATGATAAAACAGTTGAAATTGGTTAAAATTTGATCAATTTTATCCTATACATTGTATTGAATCATCCATGAGGTTTCGTGCATGGCTAGCGAAAATGACAAAAATCATAGAGTTAGGGTCGCACAGTACTTGAGGATGTCTACCGACCATCAGCAATATTCTTTACATAATCAGTCCGAATATATCAAAGATTATGCTGAAAAGAACAATATGGAAATCGCTTATACCTACGATGATGCAGGTAAGAGCGGAGTCAGTATCGTAGGCAGGCATTCTTTGCAGCAGTTACTTAGCGATGTAGAACAAAAGAAAATAGATATACAGGCTGTATTATTTTATGATGTGAGCCGTTTTGGTCGTTTTCAAAATAGTGATGAAGCTGCATATTATTCCTTTCTATTTGAGAGAAACGGTGTAGATCTTATATACTGTTCTGAACCTATTCCCACTAAAGATTTCCCTTTAGAGTCTTCTGTTATACTGAATATAAAAAGATCTAGTGCTGCATATCACAGCAGGAATTTATCAGAAAAGGTATTTATAGGGCAAGTAAATTTAATAAAGCTTGGTTATCATCAAGGCGGTATGGCTGGTTATGGGCTGAGACGTCTTTTAGTAGACGAAAATGGCATAGCTAAAGAAATATTGAGTTTCCGCAAAAGAAAGAGTATTCAAACAGATAGGGTAATATTAATTCCGGGACCAAAAAATGAAATAAAAATTGTAAATAGAATCTATGATCTCTTTATAGATAATAACGTTCCAGAATTTATTATTGCTGAGAGATTAAATGAACAGAACATACCTGCAGAAAATGGAACATTATGGACTCGTGCAAAAATACATCAAATTCTGACAAATGAAAAATATATTGGAAACAACATATATAACAAAACCTCATCTAAACTAAAAAGTAGGCTTGTAAAAAACCCCAAACATGAATGGGTTAGATGCGACAAGGCATATAAACCTATTATTTCCAAGAAAAAATATAATAAAGCTCAAGAAATAATTCAGATCCGATCCATTCATTTGACTAATGAAGATCTATTAGAAAAACTAAAACAAAAATTAGAATCTAATGGAAAACTATCAGGCTTTATCATTGATGAAGATGATACAGGCCCTTCATCTTCTGTTTATAGAACCCGATTCGGTGGTCTTTTAAGAGCATATACTTTGATTGGTTATAAGCCAGAACATGATTACAGCTATCTCAAAATAAATGAAGCACTAAGATCATTTCACTCAGAGATAATTGAGGATTTTAAGGGTGAAATTTTAAAAAGCAACTGTCAAATAGACGAGTATAAATACTACCCAATGCTCTACATCAATGATGAGTTTTTAATTTCCGTCCTTGTTACTAAATGCATACATATGAAATCAGGTAAACTTAGATGGAAAGTCCGGTTTGATAACTCACAGAAAGCAGACATAACAATTGTTATACGAATGAATTCACAAAATATTTCACCTCTTGATTTTTATATCATCCCAAAGATTGAAAACGAATATAGTAAAATGTGCATGACGGAAACAAACAACATTCGATTAGAACTCTATAGATTTGATAATCTTGATAAACTTCTACAAATTATTACTCGCATGAAAGTGAGGGAACTATATGCTGCCTGAAAAAAATGAATTCCCAATAATTCAAATTGAGATTGCAAAAATAAAATTTCTTAACCCACGAACAAGAAATAAGGTAGTGCATGAAGAAATAAAGGAAAGCATAAAAAAAAGAGGATTAAGCAAGCCCATAAGCGTAAGAGCTATTGATGAAGACGATTTCAAATATGCTTTAATTTGTGGTCAAGGGAGAATAGAGGCTCTCGTTGCATTAGGTGAAACTATTATTCCAGCAATTGTAAGAGATGTATCAGAAGAAGATGCTTACGTTATGAGCTTAGTTGAAAACATTGCAAGGAGAAGACCACGTTCTAATGAGTTATTACAGGTGATTAAAGACATGAAAATCAGAGGACTTTCAGACTCCGAAATAAGTGAGATTACTGGATATTCATCGAACTGGGTGAGCAGTATTAATATGCTACTTGATAAGGGAGAGCATAAACTTCTCTCGGCAGTCGAACGGGGTAATTTGCCTCTGTATCTCGCAGTGCAATTTGCAAGATGTGAAACTGAGGAAGCACAAGATATTCTTACCGAAGCATATGACAAAAAATTAATAAAAAGTCGTGACATTATAAAGATAAAACACATTCTAAATCAAAGAACAGTTGGGAATAAAGGTGCAAAAGCAGCCGGATTTTATTATCACAAACCATCAAAAAGGATGACTGCAGAGGAGTTGATTGAGCTTTATGAAAATAGTATCGCTGAACATAAATCTGTTTATAACAACTCAAAATTCATAAAAACCAATCTACTAATAGTAAATGAGATTTTTAACATCATAATGATGAATAAAAGCTTTCAACACATACTTGAACAAGAGAATCTTTCAGAACTACCATCTCAGATATTAAACCCAGTAAACAAAGAGGTATCAAAATGATTCAGATACGTTTTGGCGATAATTTTATTTACCTGGAAACTAATAAGTTAATTCCATCTAAGGAATTATTAGAAAACGTAAAGCGAAGCCATAAATATCATCAAATAGTTACCTCTATCGAAAGCTTAGGTATTATTGAACCAATAATAGTGTTCTATGACAAAGATAAAGATGTCACTAAGATACTTGATGGCCATTTAAGGGTTGAGGCTTTAAAAGACTTAGGTATAGAAAAAGCTCCATGTATACTATCGAGCATAGATGATGCTTTCACTCCTAACAAACAAGTGAATCATATAAATGTAGTTGAAGAACATAGAATGATAATTAAGTCTCTTGCAAAAGTATCAATTGAAAAACTTAGTGCTGCTTTGGGCATATCTGTTGATGCCATAAAAGATAAAGCTAATGTGATGAACGGCATAGATCCAAGTGTAATTGCGAAACTTTCTGATAAACCTATACCTAAGGCTACATTTGACGTTTTGAGGAAAATGAAGCCAATTCGCCAAATTGAAGCAGTCGGTACAATGATTAACTTTGATAATTATAGTAGAAAATTTGCAATGAGCATCTTGGATGCAACACCGGCATCGATGATAGTAAATAAAGGGAAAAACACTCCCTATAAAAAGGACATAAAAAAAACCATACTTCGTCTGGAACAAGAAATGGCAACAACTTCGGAAGAAACGAAAAAGCTTCAAACCGAGTATGGTTCAGATATGTTGAAATTCGTTATAATCCAGTCATATATTAATAAATTACTTGGCAACTCTAAAGTTCTTCATTGGTTCTTAGAAAACGAGGTTGATTATCTTAATGAGTTAAAAAGAATTTCTAGAATAAATTCTTTGGATGATAAGACTCTTACTGAAAACAGCAAGTCATAGTCATCGTTTTATATATCCTAAATAAACCAAGAAGTATACTTACACAACGACCTTCACGCCGAAGAAGCTGTCAGATACGCCAGCAACCAAAGCATTACGTTTAAGTGTCAGTCATTGATACGAAGGGATAACTGCGTATCAGCAGCCGGACATTGAGTCGAATAAAGGCAGGTAGAGAGGGACAGTTCTGTGTCACCGGGAGATTAGTCAGATACATCAGCGGCAGAACAGATGAACCAGCAATTGGTAGTGCACAGAAAACTCTCCAGTATTTAATTATTCAACCCAACACTAATAAAAATCACATAGTTAATATCATAATTTTTCTTTGGTCTACGTATGCGAGAGATATTGTGGCTTTAACCGGGTATTAGGAGTCGTTTCAGATAAAAGATGTTCTTCGATTCGACTGGACTTGGTAATAGCAATAAGTAATCGTTAATATTGAAGGACGAAAGGCTACTTCAAAACAAAGTAACCTTTCCAATATCCCCATATATGGGACAAGTAGTACATTTACTACACATAGTGCAGGATACATATGACATAAAACTTTTTATTTATGGCATACATTATAAATAACTTGTATTTTATGAATGTCAATAGGTTCTTGTTTAATACTTTTAAAATAATTGGTTGTTTTTATTATAGCTTCGCTTGTACAAGCGAAGATCCTCTTGTTCTTGAATGAATAATGCCAATTATAAGAGAAGCAAGGGCTAACTCTGCGAAGCCGCTGCGCTTGCTTCTCCGGTTTCCCCTTGCTTTTCTTCCCTTCGGTTAGAAAAGAAAAACCTGGTCTTTCTCTTTCAATGTCTGCAACATTTACTACAACAGATTAGACAATCGCAGCTATATATTTTATATGGAAAACTATTGCTTAAATTGCAGCTCTCATTTTTATCAATCATTTTGCATAAGATAAATTTAAGTTTATATACCATGGCATCACGTTAGTTTTTACACGTAGGTAAACTAATAGTCAAAATCGAACTTTGAATTGTAGATTCTTTTAATTTAACCCTATCCATCCGGTTAGAGGTAAAGAGAGGTTCATTTCAAGATATCATTGAACACAGTTCCAGATTAATATTATCAAAGAATTGAACAAGATAATTATTATTGCAATCCGTTAATAAGTCCACTTCAATTTTCCGTTCTTCTTACAGCGTTCTGAACAGTTAAACATATGATAGCTATGTCCAGTACACTCGTTTAAAACCTTCGGTAATCTTATCCAATACGGACTTGTCTGGTTTGATAATTACCAGAATCACACTATGCTCTTCAGTCTAATTTGTCAGTGATAAGGAAAGTCGGCCCATCGAACTTGCGTCATTTCCTAAATTTAGTGATTATAAATGTGGTTATCTATGGTCATGTTGTGAAGATGTAGACTGGAATTATCATGACGAACTGCAGCCTACATAAGCCGAAAGTACGGCTTTGATCGAATCATTAACTCTTTTATCACCTCAGGAACTGTGCAGACGTTCCAGTTCAATTTTATAACGTATAGTAAAAATTTAAAAAGGTGACCGCCCATGATCTCAATTGCAGACAATCAACCGTCTTTGATGATCATGGGTATATAAGTTTAACAAGATGTATTCATCTCATGTGATTAAAATATATAACAACACTAATTTAAAAATCAATTCTTAACTCTTCCAAAATATCACCCCTTATATTTCATTAAATTAATATCATAACTGCACATACTAATTAGATAGTGTGTTAATTATATTCATCTAACTGACTCAATGATCTTTTGTTCTATAACTCTCCCACCTTCCTTTCCTGACAAAGGACCAATTAGTACTTTAAAGTCGGCATAGTCATCTGCCTCAGGCCTGTGCTCTATAATGACAATTGCATTGAATAATTTAGATTTTTGATATATAAAATTCAGCACCTTCGAAGCCGTCTCAGAATCAAGTCCAGCGACAGGTTCATCAATAAACAATATTTTGTTTGTTTTTCTGGACTTAGATAGTATTTCACATAATTTTATTCTACGCATTTCACCACCTGACAGGGACTGCGTTTTTCTATTAAGTTTCAAATGTGATATTCCAAGATAATGGATAGTTTCAAGAATAGTATTAATCTTAGTGTTATTAAAAAAAGAGCTTAACTCTTTCAACTCAGTATCATATACATCTATTATATTCATACCATTAATCTGAGACTTTACTTCATCTATATTGTGGTCAAACAGCTTACCCTCACATTTATGACATGATATGTAGATATCCTTTTCAAAACCCCTTTCATATTTTATCACGCCCTTACCTTCACAAACTTTACATCCACCAAGTTTGTTTGGAAGAAAATACTCTATATCTAATTTTGTTGTATCGGAGAAAAATTCTGCAATTAATTTATTCAAATCCGTGATAGTTGCGACAGTAGAACGTCCTGTATATGATGATAATTTTTGGCTTATATAAATCGAATCGGTAAGACTACAAATAGCTTTAGCTAAAGATGATTTCCCCGATCCGGAGATTCCAGAAAAAACAGTAACACACTCTTTAGGGATACGTATATTTTGATTAATGACGTTATTTTTATTAAGCCCTTCAAAATAATAGTAATCAGATATATTATTTTTGGGATTGAGGTTCCTTAGCGGCTGAATTTTTTCTTTTTCACAAATTTCCCCACCAGAAGAACCAGCGTATTTGCCAACATGGATTTGCTGATCAGCAAGATCTATGAAATACTGCGAGTGCTCTACTAAAATAACTGTGTTTTTTTCTGATAATTTCTTTAACTTTTGAAAGATTTCTTCAAAATCGACAGGGTTAATTTGGGATGATATTTCATCGATAACAACCAGAATACCTGTTGTATTAGATGTTAAAAGCCTGCTGAAAATAAGTTTTTGTATTTCCCCCCCAGAAAGACTGGGAATTGAACGAGACAAATTTAAATATCCCAATCCCATATTATTTATTGCGGACAACACTCTAATTAATACTGAGTCATCTATAGTTTTTTTCAGGGTATTACATAATTCAGATATAGGAGATAGTAAAAAATCATCAAATGTAAATCCTAAAACATCAAGTTGGGCTGTTTCTTGGTTAATTCTGCTTCCATTACAAAATGAGCAATTTTCTTCCTTTTTATACTTTGAATTGTTTTGGCTCCGTCCTATATTCGAATTAGCAAAAGACATTACGCCTTTATAAAACGCTCTTCTTTGCTTCATTTTTCCTTTGTGTTTAAATCTAAAAGATAATTTCTCAGCGCTTTCTCCATATAGTATTAGGTTTTTCTTTTCAAGTGATAGTGAATCAAATGTATCATCTACTTTTATATTATTTTTATCACAATAGACCATAAGTAATTGGTGATAATAATCAGATAACTCACCAGTCCGCCAACATAAAAATGGTTTTTGATCTAGTCTACATTTTTCATTAATTAATTCAGATTCATCCACACTAACTATCTCGCCAAGGCCTAAGCAGTGAGGACATTCATTTTTATAATTGTTTATTTTTAATTTATCATAATTAGGTACTGCTACGTTTCTTTTGATTTTTAAAGATGACAAAGCTTGAGCTATATTCAGATATGAATATATAGTTGAACGAGGGTTGTTATTTGTGTTTCTTTGTGGTATCGCAACAGCGGGAATTAACCCACTGAAATTTACAACTTTATAATCACTTTCATTCAAATAACCGTTTTCTACAGCATCAAACTCATCTTTGCATAATTGATAAATTGATGAAAATGCTAAAGAACTTTTTCCTGCGCCCGAACGGCCATAAATAGCGGTTATTGTATTAAATGGTATAGTAACATCTAAATTTTTTAAATTATGGGTGGCTATTCCCTCAAAAATAATCTTATTCATACTTTCCTCTACACCAATCACATTCAGGATCACGTGGAACATCTTGGACGTTAAAAGATAAACTTCTGAGACTAAATTCGACCCTTTTATTTTCTTGTTGCAAGTGCTCAACTTTCCCGGCAAGTAATTTTATAGCGTCCAAGCTTGCAAGGCTTGCAGCCAGACCTGATAGTGGTGAAAATGAACCTAATTTTCGTTTTACCCGGTGCAATTTCTTCACATTGACAAGGTCTTTGCTATTTATTTTTCCCAAAAATAGGTTAAAACAATTAAAGCATGCTGACTTAAATGGAATAATTGTCTGACCGATAAGGGTTTGATGAAGATTATATCCCCCGCCAACTATATGTGGGATATTATGAGTCATACTAAAGAGGGCGATTATTTTACTGGTGTAATCCACATTAGGTTCATCAGCGCAGTTTATTATCAAATCTATATCAGAGGGTAGAATATTTCTTTTAAAAAAATCATCATCGATAATGTCATTGATAATGTCAATATTAATATCAGGAGATATCTTTTTCAAAGAGTTGAGTAAAGCCATATTTTTATCAGAGTTAATTGCATCTTCAAAATAAAACTGACGATGTAAATTACTTATATCTACATTATCGTGATCCACAAAAATTATCGAACCAACATTGCAATGAGCAAGATACGTTGCCACATTACTACCGACTGCTCCAATACCTACAATCATTACTTTTGATTTTTTAAGATTAATTATACATTCTAAAACCTCACTGGTGGTATGACAGTAGTCTTCAAATGTATTGATCATTCTATATTGTTCAGTGACAAGCTCTGCAGGGTATTGGCAATCTTGAACGATAATTATATTGTTTTCATTCAAAAACAAAGCTAATTTTTCAAGTTGTTGAATATCGATTCCTGAATAATTTGCTACAATTTCTTGAAGAGAAGTTTGCCCATCAAACATCTTTAAGAGTTCAACTATATTTGGAAAGCTGATTTTTATTTTTATACTTTCTCTAATATTTGATTTAAAAAACTCTACAGTATCATCATTTACGACGATACCAATACTTTGTCGCAGTCTAAAATTATTCATTACAGATTTTGCATCCACTTTGTTTTACCAATTCAAAATTAGTCATTTTGCCTTCGTTTGGAAGGTATTCATACCGACTATTTACATATGAAAATGCTGAATCATCCAACAGGAAGTGAATTAATTTCATGCAACTTAGGTTAGCTGAAAAACCATTCATCATTGCTAATCCACCAGGCCCTCCGGGAATATAATTATCATAGACAGACTTTGAAAGATCCAGTTGAGGATTATTGACTATGCTATATACAGGCTTCCATCCTTTTAATGCCTTTGAAAATGTATTTTGGGCACAATCTATACAGGGTGTATGTGGAGGGAATATTAATTCTCCTGAACTCATTAAGTGGGCGTCAAATCCACCTGATACATACAGCGGAATAGCTCTTGCTTGTGCATATCGACCAAGTTTTAAAGAAGTATGACCTATATAAGGCTCATCACAAGTATTAATAATCAGATCTGTATCATCAGGAATGATAGAGGATAGATTAGTAGTAGGTATAAGTTTTTCAAAATGTTTTGTTATAATTACTCTACTATCGATCCAACTCAAAAATTCTGACAGGACATCAACCTTTGGTTTTCCGATTTTCTTATAGTTATAATAACAATGCCTTGCTGCATTTGACTTTGTAAGGGACTTATAATCAACCAAAACTATATTTTTAACACCAGCGCGGACAAGTATTTCTATAATTTTTGCTCCAACAGCTCCATACCCAAATAAAACAACCTTTTTGCTCTCTAAAATATGTTGAGTGTCTACACCAGGTCGTTCAAGGACAAAATCGTCCCAAAATGTAATTTGTCGTGAAAAACGAGGTTCAATATCGCAAATGTTATTTACATCATAAATAAAATGTTGATTTAGTAAAAAAGCAATTAATTTATCAACATCTTTTGAGCGTAGGGCCCCCATCTCAGTAACTATATCATTTATAGTTTTTATACCATCAAGGCTGGCAATAAATCGAGCGACATTTTTATTTGTTTTTATTTCTAATCTATCACGCGTTGTCATCACATGGAATGTGAGTTTGACATTATCAGTATTATCTTCACTCGATATGAAAATATCTACAGTTTCTTTTATTTTATATTTTTTGGAGTCCATTGTATATTCCTAATAAAATCGCCCATCAAGGGCGATTTTGAATTTAGATTAATATTGGAGAACGCCGGCGTTAACCTCCAAGTATTTTTCCCAAGCATCTAAATTCGACGCTGAGTTTTGCTCGTCGTTACCAGCTCGTGTGCATACACGAGTACAACAGTCGCTACGTTCTCCAGAGCAACCACCCGTATAGTTGGCGGTAGCATTGGTATTGCTGATGACTTCAAATGTTAAATCTAAACACTGCATATCAGGTCCTTTGCAAGTCAATTAATTAGCAAGCTAAGCATTCTCTTTGATATAGCTTAATTTTAAGAAAAAACTTACCCGTCATGATGATTAAATCACAAAACTTCTGTTCATGGGAATGGTAATTTTTTGTGCGAATTCAATGCCAAATCTCATCACCAGATCGTCCTAAAGAGATGCTCGGAATAGCAAAACAGTTTGAGGGAACTCAGCACGCACTGAGCGAAGCAGATCGTAGCACTACTTCTCCGTAGCGAACGATGCCCGATACATAAAACGCTTCATAAACCCATGACAAGACCCACACCCGCAGATTGATCACCATGCTGATGTAGCATCGTGGTGACCGTGGCAGAGACACTGCCAAAACGCTCTGCTACGCCCGTACATCCACTGGGCGTTGGATAAACTGGTTTACAGTTTCGGGGATTGAAGACCAGAAATCGTTGCCTACCGGACACTCTCGTCGCTGGCCGTTAGAGCAAATTCGTTCAACAATATTGGCTTACATAAATGCGAACTCGCATAGTCATACCATGAAGTTTAATGGCTATCTTGCAGATGCTAAATAATCAAGGTGGGGTTCCACTGAGAGTATGTACCTAGCTGAGTATTTTGTGGGATGATAGGCACATGAAAACGGGAGACTTTGAGTGAATATTATACCGATTCGGGGCGATGCCGAATGGACCGCTTTGGAATTCTTTGCTGGTATCGGCCTGGCGAGAGCTGGGATGGAGCAGGCGGGAATCAAGACTGTTTGGTCTAATGACTATGACCTGAACAAAAAATCGATGTATGAAGGCCATTGGAAAACTCACAAGCTTTTTCTGGCAGACATTCATACCCTGAATAGCGAAGACCTTCCAACTGCAGATGTTGCCTGGGCCTCTTCTCCCTGCACTGATCTTAGTCTGGCGGGTAAGCGTGTCGGCCTGCGGGGAGGCAGGGAATCGTCCGCCTTCTTCGGTTTTACTGATTTGCTTGCAGGGATGAATGAACGCAAGCCTGAAGTGATCGTCCTCGAAAATGTCACAGGCCTTGCCTCCTCCCATAACAGAGAAGATTTGAGAGCTGCGGTTAAAGAATTTAATGAGTTAGGTTATGCAGTTGACGCAATCACTCTGGACGCCCGACGTTTTGTGCCACAGTCCCGACCAAGGTTATTCCTGATAGGAGCAAAAAATCCTATTGATGGAGGCGAACAGGATTCGTGCCTGAGACCAGACTGGCTTTCCTGGCTGCATAAAGACGCTGAAGTACGCACCTTCATGATGCCTTTACCTAAAGCACCTGAGCTACTAAGCCAAGGGTTCACTCTTGAGATTGAGGCTATCCCAGACAGCGACCCTCGGTGGTGGAATGCTGATAAAGTTTCTCTTTTTAAAGAGTCCATGGCATCGGTACAGCGTGAAAGGTTAGAACATTTTGTCAATCTAGACTGTACAACTGCCCGCACAGCCTATCGTAGAACTCGTAATGGCATTCCCGTATGGGAAATGAGAGCAGAAGACATTTCAGGATGTTTACGCACGGCACGTGGCGGTTCCTCCAAACAGGCGGTGGTGATCATGGGTAGGGGCGCACTCAAAATCAGGTGGATGACCGGACTTGAGTATGCACGCCTGATGGGGGCTGGCTGGTACACGCTGGAAAATTTGCGCGACTCACAAATTCAATATGGTTTTGGGGATGCCGTCGCTGTTCCTGTTGTTGGCTGGGTCGCCCGGCACATGATCCTCCCTCACCTTGAGGCCGCAAAAAAAGCGCAGGGAATAAAAGTGAATGAATAAGTTGAATTACGCCGAAGCGTACCTTGCAGCGGCGAAAGCCTGGTACGAAGGTGAACGAGCCAAGAGTGGCGCGATAAATACCAATGTAATGAATGCAGGACTGATCGTCTCACGTATGATGGCTGATGGTATGCCTATCACTGACGAACGTCTGTACAGCGAAGGAAAAAGCCAAGTACGAGGGCTCAGTGGTGCCACCATATCAAAGATTCTGGAACAACATGGCGAAACCCGCGTTTTTACACGTGAAGGTGGGCGTACGTCCAGAGGGACTATTTTCCTTGCTGCTGCATTTCGGGATGTACTTAACAATACTCAAGTAAATGGAAATGAGCCTGTCGACACAAAACTAGTTTCCAACCAGCTCGAAGCTTTCTTCACTCAATGCGTGCGTCTGGACTATTTTGATAAACAGAGAATAACAGTCGACCTAGACTACAACAAGCCAGTTGCATCTGTGGTAAGCGATATTCTTAAAGCGTCGGCGGAACGTTCAGACAAACCCACTGGAGCTGTGCTACAGCATCTTATTGGAGCCAAACTCCAATTGCGCTTTCCCAATGTTAAAATCGGCAGTGACAGAGCCAATGCAGCTGACTTACACACTGACCGTGAGGGTGATTTTCAGGTGGGTACTACTGCATTCCACGTGACCACCGCGCCTATGGAGAAATTGATTTCGCGCTGTGTCGAAAACAAACGCGCAGGCTACAGGCCGGTCATCCTAACTCTTGAAAGCAAAGTCATTGCAGCACGCCAGATGGCTGATAACGTTGGTATGTCTGAACAGATAGCCGTCCAGGCAGCCGAAACTTTCATCGGTAACAATATTGAAGAGATTGCTATCTATGACGGCGATAAAATCCGTGAGGGTCTCGCAAGACTGATACGTACGTACAACGTCCGTATCAATACTATCGAGATAGATAAATCCCTTATGATTGATGAGCCTCGTTGGATCGTTAACTTACTGACCGACTCCTGAAATACATAGAGATCAGCAAGCTTAACGAGTCGCTTTTTTCCACCATACCTAAGCCCCAGAACTAAAGCACTACGGCTTGGTTGGGCTGGCGTAAGTCTGCACACTGGGCCTTTTGCATTATGATTTTCTCAGAATATATAACCAATACGTCGGAAAAGGTTTAAAGTGAATGATTCTTTTTGACGGGATACTTACGATTATCATAGCACCATCACATATTGTGTCTCAAACACAAAGTTGCAAATTAAACCTGGAGTAAAAGATATAATATTCCCCCACTACAATAAGATTCACCTCAAACATAAAATCTTCAATGGAACATATTGCCTCCTAAGCATTGGGGAACAAAAGTCCGCCAATCAACCACGAAATAAAAACAGCACTTTTTGCAAAATATAAATTTATTTATATAAAACATCGCATTAAATCAATTTCTTCAAAAGAAAACGCTTGCTTATTTTTTATTATTAAAAATAAATTTGATTTTTATTTATTTAATAACATATATTCATTTCATCAAAAATAATAAAGGAGAATAAAAATGAAAAAACAAAATCACTCAACCATGACAAGTTACCTCTCTAAAACAAAAAAGAATACAGATCTCTACCGTTTGTATAATCCACACCTCTCAGTATTCTGTAAAACTAGTACTGAAGATCATGATTTTTATCTTAATTATTTTTCCAGACATATGGTGACGGAAAGAAACATTCTGACCATATTTGCTATCCATACCTTTTTCTCTTATGGCATGGACAAAAAAGAGACCATAAAAGCCTTTACTCGTTTCCTTAAAGAGGAGAATAACGACGTTTTTTATCAGTCATTTTCTTTTCGTGGCTGCAATATCATTTACACAAACAAAAAAGGAGAAGTGAAAGAGATCTCATGGTTTTCCTTTTCACGGATCTATGACGAGATCGTTAAGATAAAAGAATATGAATACAACAATGACACCTGGCACAAAATGGCCGCTTAAAAAGGAGAACACCCATGAGTAACTATACAGAAGATAATTTATTTGACAGTAAATCTAAAAAAGACGTCCAGAATTGCATTGCTGCAGGCATTGACATTAACACACTAAATGAACACGGTGAAAACGCCCTTTTCGGTTGCGACAGTATCGGAGCTTTAAAAGCCATGATTGAAGCAGGCATAGCGCTGAACCATACAGATTGTTATGGTAATAATGCCCTGTTTAGCAGAAAAAGCCCACGGGCACTAGGGCTGTTGATAAAATCAGGTATTAACGTTCACCACAAAAATAATAAAGGCCAGTCCTGTCTTCACTGGCAGCACTACGACATAGATTGTGCGGAACTCCTCATTAACGCGGGCGTTGATATCCACAGCACAGATAACGAAGGACAAACGCTTCTTTACAACCTCCACGATCATGACGTCTTTGATTACTGGGTAAATAAAGGGTGTGACATAAACCACAGAGATTATAATGGCAAAGCGGTGCTGGACCTTCCGACTGACGACGAGTGGTGGATATATGATTTCAGTATTAATGCCCTCAAACGCCATGTTGATAGAATAGACAGCACACCAGTTTTATTTAAACATATTTCAACTGAGGCGTTGCCTCTGATTGCTTTGCTTCATGAAAAAGGGCGTAATATCCTTATCGCTGAACACTGTACCTTCGCATTATATGTCAAAAACATGAAGTCCTTCTTTACCTCACTGAAAAAATATACCGATATCAGTCATGTTCAGTTTTATAATTGTTATCATGACGGACATATTGGTGTCTATACTGGTATTGAGACAGTAAAATGGTTTATTCGAAATGGTATCAGAGTGGACGACGATATACTGAGACAGCGTGCTGACTCTGATAAAATTTTTGACTATATAACCGGAAGAGAGAAAAAAGATTTTCTCAAAATCATGAAACCAGAAATCACCTATGCGCCGAAGAGAAAAAGAATGTGATAATTTAGCCCTTTATTCAGCCTGAGTAGGTTTCATTTCATGATAACTGACCTGATAAACCCTGATAAGTAAGCCATTCAGCCGATGGCTTACTCATTTTATTTTACTCTGATCAGATGCATTATATTTCACATGACGTATTGACTTATTTATATCATCCGTTATCTGTAGTAATAAATACACAATACAAGGATGACTATGAATAATGATATAAACAATCATAATGACATAACAAGGTTATCAAGGCGTGGGAAATTCCATACTGACAAACTTCCCCCAGATGAAATACGAAGCCACTGCGTCAGTGTCAGATTAAATGAAGAAGAATTAATTATTCTCGACAGTAAAAGAGGCCAGTATAAAAAAGGGGAATGGCTAAGAATGGCTTCCCTGAACAAACTCCCACCGGTTCTGCCCGAAATAAATCGCGAAGCATGGATTACACTCGGCAGCCTTTCTCAGGATTTAAATTACCTGCTGAATCATCTCGACAAGAAAAGCCCTGACAGCGAACTAACCCGTACAGAACTCTTTGCCCTGCGCAGACAAATCAAAACTCTCAGGGATCACCTTATTCCTTCAACATTTCTGGAGCCAGACCGATGAAAGGCATGCAGAAATTAAAAAGGGGTAAACAGTTTGCGGGCGTGGTGCTTTACAGCCTTAAATCTGGTTCACACCACAAAATTACGCCTTACGTCATCGGTGGTAATATGACCGGAAGTTCGGTGGCTGAGCTTATCAGTGAGTTTGAAAGTTCTAAACAATTGCGTCCCGATGTCACCAAGCCCGTCTGGCATAATTCACTTCGCCTGCCAAAGGGAGAAACACTGTCAGCCAGACAGTGGGCGGCATTCGCCGACGATTATATGACCCGGATGGGGTTCACTGAAAAGCACCTTCGCTGTTATATCCTTCACGACGATGCCGACGGGCAGCATATCCATATCATTGCAAGTCGCATTAACATGGTCGGTGGAAAGCTGTACCTGGGGAAAAATGAAAATCTCATCAGCACCCGCATTATCAGCGAACTGGAGCGAATACACGGACTCACTGAAACAACACCTGCAACCAGTAGTCGCCCTCAGGCTAAAAGAAAACCCTCACGCAATGAGCTGATGATGGCAGAACGAACAGCAGTTCCCTGCACTAAGTCTCAGTTGCAGACCCTGATTGATAATGTCTTAACGCATCGTCCCGATTTACTGACTTTTATCGACATGCTGGAACAGAAAGGTGTGACCTGTAAACCCAATATCGCGTCGACCGGAAAAATGAATGGATTTTCATTTCAGTACCAGGGCATTGCCTTTAAAGCGTCTCAGCTTGGAAAAAAGTATGGCTGGTCTTCTCTGCAAACACAGATTGATTTTACACCAGAGCACCTGGCTTTACTGAAAAAAGAGCAACAGCAGACTGTGCCAGTGCCAGTGCCAGTGCCAGTGCCAGTGCCAGTGCCAGTGCCAGTGCCAGTGCCATCATGCGAGCCTGAAGCACAGGCTGCAAACCGGGAAACGATTCTGGAGAAAATCCTTCAGCTTGAAAAAAAAATTCGTCTGGAAAGACAACAGGAAACAGTGGGTGTCATTCAACTCAGGAGCAAACTGCACAATACAGCTCGTCAGATACCCCGCCAGCGTCGTCTGCATTCGTGGCTTGTATTGCTCGGCCATATTGTGGCACTTCTCAGGCGCAGGGGCATGTCTCTGTTACATGCCACTGCACATCCTTTCCACCAAATCCTGCACCTGCATCTTCTGACACCCTGTCATTCCATGACAACAAATCCCATTAAAGAACAATTAGTTAAAAATAACCCCCATCCTGCACCATAAGTTAATTAGTCCATACTTTAGTGATAGTCAATAAAATATTGATCGTTTATATATATCGATAATCTAGTTATAATAGTCACAGACTATCAACCAAGATCCATCGATCGGTACAAGCAATTTTACTAAAGCGGATCATTCATCGAAAATGTTCAAAAATACATCACCTTAAATCAGGCCACGGAGTCATGATGGATAATAAAACGATTAGCTGCCCCTTCTGCTTTACACAAAGCCCGCACGGCGTGCGGATTTGCAAAGGTTGCCATGCAAAAGTGGCCTATGGTGAAAGTCCGCTCAGTGTGGCATTCCTGTTTCAATTCGTGGCATTCGGTCTCGCCTGGTTAGTATTTTCATTGACCGGCAGCACTCCTGTCTCAGTCATTACATTTTTTGCCAGCGTCATTATTCTTATCTGCATAATTAAAAAGAAATATGCAGACAGAGTTGTTTTTATACGGTGATATTAATTTCACACCACCGCAAACATAAAAAATTAATATGGGGGAACTTATGAACAGATTCATGATTTCTGTGTTTTTTATTTCTGCTTTCCTTATTTCTGGCTGTTCAACATCAGGCAACCAGCATCTAAAAAAAGAAACATCACAAAGTCTGCAGTCGAAAATCATCAAAAATAAAACAACGAAATCAGAAATCATTACCGCATTAGGTGAGCCGGAAACCAAAACTACACTTGATAGTGGAAATGAAGAATGGACTTATTCCATGGATAACAATCAGTTTGATGCCACCACATTTATTCCCGTTGTTGGGCTGCTGACGGGGGGCTCACAGACGCAGGCCAAAACGCTTGAAATCGAATTTAAAGGAGAAACTGTCAGCAAATGGTCATTCTCTGAAAATAAAAGCAGAATGAATACCGGTCTGATTCAATAACTCACCTTACAGCCAAGGAATTATTTATGAAAACTTATGCCGTTATCACACTCGTTACCGCTGTCTTTTTGCTGAGTGGCTGTAACAGCGAACCCTCCGAACAGGATATTTACACGGCCATGAATAAGGTCGTGGAACAGACGAATGCTCTCGTGAAATCTATAGCAGGCAAGGATGTCCCAAAAGACGCACTGCGCGAATTAAAATCAGTCAAAAAGCATGACTGCGTAGAAGTATCTGATAAAAGCTATAAATGCAATGTGACGGCTATTGTCGATAACGAAAAGCGTACTGCTGCTGTAACCCTGGTCAAAACGGATGATGGCTGGCAGGTCGTTGATAAGTAAATCAAATATAAAGCCATCGCGACAGGCGGGACACCGAATGGGTGGCCCTGCCTTTTTTATTCTATATGGTATCCTGCAGGATACGCCTGCTCCACTTATCTCCAGTATCCCATGTCCTATCCACGCCGCTGTCGCTGTCACAGTCTTTTTCTGATCACTGAGCCAGGAGGAGTATAAGCCAGAGAGCCTGTAATGCGTTTCTTTTCATACTGTGCCAGCAAATCAGCATAAATATGCTCTGCTTCATCCAGATTGCCTGAAATATAATTCACGAGTGAATTCAGGCAATGCAGCAACGTGTCGCTATTTGCAAGCTTCCTGAGCAGCGTTGTGTTCAGGGTCGAAACGACTCCTGTAAACATCTGCATAATATTATCAACGTGATAACAAGAGTTGCGGTACTGCGCCCGTGAATAAAAATACTTTAGATGATACCCAGCGAAGAGAACATAAAGTTTTTTATAAAAGGTATTGTTATTAACGCTGTTGTGATGATGGGTTATAAATTTATCAACAACATGTATAAATTTTTCTTCCTGAGATAAAACACTAATAGCACTCATGATTTCCTCCATTTTTTGTTTTTATAATTAAGTACTATCATCTTAAAAATTAAAATCAATAGCAAAATAGAATATTTTATTATTTATATATGTTTTTCTTCTTCTATAAATAAAAAACAGCATTTACTGTGGAATTTTTTTCTTACCGATTGCATTACTGTTTCATATTTCAATTATCTGAGTTATTTCCCTATTGCAGATAAGAAACCACAGGAATATTTTTGAGAGCGTGCTACGCACTGGCTTACGCCCTTACTACCGATAAATGTTAATTATTTTTACCGAACAATTGAAAAACCGTAATTTTGTTTCCCTGGCAGCGCCGCTGAGTGCCCGCAGCACTCACTCGCTGAAGCAGAAAGGATTTTTCCGAAGGGTCCCGGCGTGAGCCGTAGTCAGAAAACGGGTAAATCATGTATCTGTGTTCGCTTTCCCGATCAACTCAGACTCCTGTTTTTTTGCGCGAAGCGTATTTGTGCTGACAGCTAAACCCATTTGTATGAACTTCTGCGCGAAGCGTATTTGTAATGACAGTTAACCTCAGGTCTATGAACTCGTACGCGAAGCGTATTTATACTAATAGAAAACACTGTAGTAATGTTCTGAAGCCCAAGGGCGCAACACACAGTTGCGCAGGCTTCATTTAATAAAATGATATTATGTAAGAAAAACAATAATAAAAGTGTTTTCATCAAGTACACAAAGGCCTTGAGTATCGATCTAATGCAAAACTGTGGTTTCTTATTTCTTTATAACTCTTTTATCTTGCAGAATAAAATTGGGAATTAATCAATAAAATCAAACAATTAGATAAGCCTTGCCGTTATTAATTTCAGAACCAAAAATCATTAATTAAATAACAGGTGATGGTGAAATTTAGCACCCCTTGTTTTAAATTTGATAACCCATCATCTCCCACCAAATAACCACCTAAAAAACTCAAAGTAAATATAATTAAAGTAATTCCACCAAGCCAATTGACAAACAAATTAAATATGCCATATCTATAATCAAAACAATAAAAAGGAGCCATCATGTCAATCACAAGCGTCGTATTAACTAAAGAACAAAAGTCCATTATTGCAGAAGCATTAGAGGTTATGCCCGAAGATCTGGAAGAAATAAAGATTAAAGCAAACAGCTATAAAAAAACGTCCTTCAGGGACGATTTCTCAATGATCTTTAAAGGTAATATGGCGACACTCGCCAGAATGGATTTGACGCCCACAGCATTCAGAATTGTTCTTTATCTCTTCTCAGCAATTGATTATGGCAATATTATTCCTGATTTTTCACAGTCTCGTACTGCGAGAGCACTTGGACTAAATAAATCTAACGTCTCACGTGCATTCAGAGAATTATTTGAGAGAAAAATACTGATCCGTGACACCATAGATAATCAGGTTTACCTGAATTCTAATTTGTGCGTAAAAGGTATTCCCCGTCGTTTCAATGAAGATCTGATGGATAAATTCAGAAAATCCAGACTGGAAACCGAAGACTTTGCAAATTCATTCAACTTTTATCGTGCAGGGAGTAAAACTAAGCCAGTTAAAAATTCCAGAAGAAGATACCCTGCAGACGGCATTCCATTTTAAAATAATTTATATCGCGACTGATTCTACTCCACGCCAGAGAAAAATTAACAATAAAGGAGAACCCTATGAAACAAAGACTCCCCACTTACCTTTACCAAAATAAATTATCGGATAAACAACGGGATCTGAATGATACTGTTCACTATGTATTCTGGTTGCTCACATTAATCGCTTCGTATACGCCAGATAAAAGCATTGTTTACCTCAGTTTTCATCGTGCTATGTCCATTACACAGCATGAAGGGATACCTATTACACCCGCCCGATTTTATCAGGCCATCGATAAATTGATTGATATGAAGGTTATTATGCCTACTGAATTTAAATATCAGTTCCGTTTAAACCCTGTATTTTTAAGTTTTCTAAAAAAACAAAGAGTAGAAAATAAAAGTCCAAGATATTATTACCCCTGTAATGTTTGCTATAGCAAAACCAGATAACTACTACCAAAAGCACATGATTTCCATATATTATTACCAGTTGAATTAAAATAAGAGGGTACAGACTTGTGCTGTCTGTACCCATGATAATTTACTACAGACCTTACATCTTTTTATCTGCATTATTATTTCTGATACTGTTTTTTTCATTGACAATGTGCTCAATACACATTTGTAACTCATCATTAATGGTAACATCTGTACCACCCTCGACCAGTATAGAACACAACACATAAAGAAGGACGTGCTCAAACGCTATCTCTTTGACTGGATCTACATAATTACAATAGGCTTCAAGAGCCTCATACAAGCTATTCGGTGAAGTTACAAATGCACATACAAAATCTTTATCTTCCGGTACTCTGATTGAATTATTCATTTTAACGCTCCTGTGTTCATTAATTTCAACCCTGACTATTCAAACAATACTCAGGTTTATTTATTAATTACATTTTTCACTACTTCATACTTTATATCTATAAAATCCATGTTATTACTCAGGGGGCCCTCTTGCACCTTCTGAATAATTCTGTCTCTTTACATACACATAATTAAAAATATTCATGATTATCTCCACTGTCAGGCTGCATTTTTACGTGAACGTTCAATAGCAGACATTATCCATTCGTCGATTTCACTTTCAATAAAAGCAATGGCACGCGTGCCAATTTTTATCGGTTTTGGAAATAAGCCTTCATTGATCAAGCGATAAATCCATGCTTTGCCATAGCCAGTTTTGTTCATAACTTCTGGCAAGCGAATGAGTCGGGTGTTTTGATTATTCATTTTGTTTTCCCTTTGACGTTGCGATGGAATCACTATACGAGCAGTCAGGAAAAGAAAGGAGCGAGCTTCCTAACTGCAGGGTTATGGTCTGCCCTGCAGTAGTAGATTTCGGGGATTTGAGATCAGTTAGAATCAGAGAGTTTCATTACATCTGAAACTCTCATGTTTTTCAGATGGGGGTTGCGGTTCATGAAAAAATTGAACTGTTTAATGAAATCTATTGTTGCAGCTTTCATGGCAAGCGGTCGATCCGAGTCTTTAATGTGATACCCTAAACGGGTAGTAGTTTCTTCATCTTCATCAGTATAAAGAAGCCGGGAGAGGCGATCATCTGAGATCCTTAGTTCTTTCCTTGTTACCCAGAGTAAGATGTCCAGCATCGCAATCAACCTGTAATTTATGATTTTTTTAATGGTTCCATAGCCGAAACGGACGATACCGGTTTCCTTAACTTCCACCCCTTTCACCAACCTCCATTGTGGCAAAGCCGCTTTTATCGATTCGGCTATTTCATCGTCAGTACCACTACCAAGATCGATTTCAAGCAACACCGTTTTCTCGCATAAGGGGGACAAGAGTTGTGATACATAAGCTTCGTGATGAGGCGCATTAACACAATATTCATCGTTTCCTTCCTCCCAGGTGAAAAGATTGACACTAAGGGCCATTACACTAAGTTCAGCAAGCCTGGTGATATCGGTGATAAAAATGTGTGGAGGACTGTAGAGGGTATCATTAACGGTTGGATAATCGAGTTGCTTCCCTTTGAATAGATGGGGGTTCCCACCGAAAATTTCAGTCATGTACACCCACAGCCCTTTCTTTTCTTCTTCAGTAGGCCATGGCTTTGTAGTGGTCAACAAAAACTGGCCACAGCTTTAGAGTTTTTCCAGAACAATCGTTCTGATTCATTCGGCGTCAAACCACCATTATATTGATGAGGTCTGAGCTGGCTGTAATACCCTGTGATGTAATTCGTTATTGCCGTGCTGGCTTCGCTAAAATTCACGTAACCATTATCCGGCACCCACTCTGTTTTCAGGCTTCTGAAGAACCGTTCCATTGGGCTGTTATCCCAGCAATTCCCCCGGCGACTCAGGCTTTGCTTTATCTGATACCGCCACAGTAACTGTCTGAAATTCCTGCTGGTATAGTGACTACCTTGATCCGAGTGATACAGTAAATTAGCCGGTTTTCCCCGTGCTTCCCAGGCCATCGACAGGGCTTTACCTGTCAGTACTGAATCAGGAAAAAATGACATAGCCCAGCCAACCGGTTTACGGGAAAACAAATCGAGTACAACAGCCAGATAAGCCCAGCGTTTTCCCGTCCAGATATAAGTCACATCACCGCACCAGGCCTGATTAGGCTCGGTAACAGCAAACTGACGATCCAGATAATTAGGGATCTCAATGTGTTCCTTAGACGCCTTCTTATAACGATGGCCAGGTTGCTGACAGCTGATAATATTGAGCGCTTTCATCAGCTTTGTTGCCCGCCAGCGGCTCAGTTTTATACCTTTGGTGGTGACCATTGCGGCAATGCTTCGCGCTCCTGCTGAACCGTTACTTTCGCGATAAACTTCACGCACAAGGCTCAGTAATTCCACTCTCGTGGCGTCAGGCTTCTTGGGCTGCCGCCAGTATTTATAACTGCTGCGATGAATCCCAAACACGTTGCACACAACGGCAACAGGAAACCGCGCCCTGAGTTTCTCAACTAATGAGAATTGTTCAGGGAGTCTGACATCAAGAGCGCGGTAGCCTTTTTTAATATATCCCTTTCCATTTCAACGCGTTGAAGTCTTTTCTTCAGCTCACGTATCTCAATCTGCTCAGGTGTCATGGGTGAAGCTATGGGTGATTTTCCCGCTCGCTCTTCTTTCAGTTGTCGAACCCATTTGTCCATCGTCGATTTGCCGACATTCATCGCAGTGGCAGCGGCGGCAACAGTGTAGTGCTGATCGAGCACAAGCTGGGCAGCTTCGAGGCGAAACTCGGGGCTAAAATTACGTCTGTTACGTCCGGTCATAATGTCACCTGTTTTGACTATGAGGTGATGATATCACCTCTGTTCAGGTGGCCAAATTCACTATGCCACTACAAATCCACTTATGCCCGGAGAAAAATACGGGCACTTAACCGTCAAAGAATACTCGCACATGCTGAGAGGAAGAAGGATGTATCTATGCCTTTGTGTGTGCGGTAATTCCTGCCATAGGGCCGCAAATCAGCTTAAAAACAACTCAATAAGCAGCTGCGGATGCATGACAGGAAAAAACCCCACTCATGGCCAGCGCAATACCCGTGTTTACAGGATTTGGAGCGGGATGAAAAATCGCTGCACGAACCAAAACAACAAAGACTTCGAAAAATACAGTAAGCGCGGTATCTGCGAAAGGTGGCTGACGTTCGAGCTATTTATTGAAGATATGGGTCTCCCTCCTACGCCTAAGCATCAGCTAGATCGGAAGAACAATGAAGGCCCGTATTCAAAAGAAAATTGCAGATGGGCAACAGTTACCAAGCAGGCGGAAAACAGAAGTACATCGTTTTACTGGTTTGTTGATAGGTTGCGTTTTGAAAGCGCCGGAGCCGCGGCGAATCATTTTGGCGTGAAGCCAGCAACCATCCACAAATGGTGTAATGGCTACAACAATAGAGGAATTAACATCCCGCCAAGAGCCAACTGCCGTAAGGAGAGGAAGTATGGATAACAGGTGGCTCATTAAATTTGAGCAAATATTTGGGCCAATCGCACAAATTGAGCAAGGTAGCGAGACATGGGCAAGGGCGAGACTCGGAGTTATTACTGCCTCTGACGCTCACAACGTCATCGCCAAGCCAAGATCGGGAAAGAAATGGACAGACATGAAGATGTCCTACTTCCACACTCTACTCGCCGAGGTATGCACCGGCGTGGCGCCAGAGGTTAACGCCAAGGCGCTGGCCTGGGGAAAGCAGTACGAGGAAGACGCCCGCACCCTCTTCGAGTTCACCACGGACGTGAAAGTCACGGAGTCTCCGATCTTGTTCCGTGACGAGAGCATGCGCACCGCGTGCTCCCCTGACGGCCTTTGCAGTAACGGGTTTGGCCTTGAGCTTAAATGCCCTTTCACGTCTCGCGACTTCATGAAATTCCGCCTTGGGGGTTTCGAAGCCATCAAGTCTGCGTACATGGCCCAGGTGCAGTACAGCATGTGGGTGACAGGCAAAGACGCCTGGTTCTTTGCCAACTACGACCCGCGCATGAAGCGCGAAGGTATTCACCATGTCGTCGTTGAGCGCGATGCGCAGTACATGACCGATTTCAACGAAATGGTGCCGGAGTTCATCGAGAAGATGGACGAGGCGCTGGCGGAGATCGGATTCACGTTCGGGGAACAGTGGAAATGAAACGCACACCCTTCTACCGCAGGCCCGGGCGCACCGGGCAATTCTCCGGCCTCCGTGAACGCGTTATCTGGATGATTCAGACGCGTGGCCGCCCGGTTACTGGCAGCGAAATCGCGGAGAAGTTTGGCGTAACGCTCATCGAGTTTAACCGGGTCGCAAACGGCATCACCCGCGGCACCGGGCAGATAGCGCAGATTGTTGAGTCTGAAAAATGGCTCAACGAGGACGGCATTTGCGACCGGACATTCGACCTGGTCACGAAGCCAAAGGTCGTAACGCCGCAGGGTAAATCGCGGCTGTTCACCCGGCGCGCCATTGAGCAATCGCAGGAAGGCAGACGGCAGGAGTGCATAGCGCGTGCCGCCCGCCGTCGCCGCCTGATTGCTCAGGGCCTCTACATCGACGAAATGGAGTCCATCCTATGACTCACGCTCACGACGACATCAGGGTTGGCACTCTGTGCCTTCCCTTCATTGGTAACGGCTGGCTAATGCCATGGGGTGAAGTGGTCAGCAATCCACTAAAGGCGCAGCGTCTCGCTGAGGAATATCGGGAAAGGCAGGAGGCGGTATGAAATACGGAAGCGTGTGCAGCGGTATCGAAGCTGCCAGCAAAGCGTGGGAACCTCTCGGCTGGAAACCTGCCTGGTTCTCTGAAATCGAACCCTTCCCTTCAGCAGTTCTCGCCCATCACTGGCCAGAAGTAACTAACCTCGGCGACATGACCAAAATTGCCGAGGCGGTTCGCGCTGGTGAAGTAGAAGCGCCTGATGTTCTTGTCGGTGGTACGCCTTGCCAGGCATTCAGCATCGCCGGCTTACGTGAAGGCCTCTCTGATGACCGCGGGCAGTTAACTCTTTCTTACGTGGAATTAGCCAATGCAATCGACGCAAAGCGCCGCGAACGCGGTGAGCAAGAAGCAATCATCGTCTGGGAAAACGTCCCCGGCGTGCTCAGCAGCAAAGACAATGCCTTCGGGTGCTTTCTGGCAGGACTTGCCGGAGAAAGCAGTGAGTTTCAGCCAGCAGGGGGAAAATGGACGCACGCTGGTTGTGTGTCTGGACCAGAAAGGGTTATTGCCTGGCGCGTCCTTGATGCTCAATTTTTCGGAGTGGCCCAACGACGCCGCCGTGTGTTCGTTGTCGCAAGTGCTCGAAAAGGATTCGATCCCGCAGCGGTACTTTTTGAGCTCGACAGCGTGCGCCGGGATTCTGCGCCGCGCCGAGAAACGCAAAAGGCTGTTGCCGCCCTTACTGCACGAGGCGTTGGAACGTGTGGCGCAGATGACAATCAGGCACAAGCTGGACATCTGATTGCTTTTGGCGGTGGCAATACTGCCGGTCATATTGATGTGGCGACCGCCTGCACCGCGCATGGAATCAGGCTGGATTTTGATACTGAGACTTTCGCAGTGCACGGCACGCAGGATCCAGATACCAATTGCGAACTGGCACACACACTTGGGCGCAATAACGGACAAGAAAACGCCTGCATTGCATTTAGCTACAAAGACAGTGGAGCTGATGCGACGTCGGATCTATCGCCTACGATTCGCGCTGGAAACCACGATAAAAGCCACGCTAACAGCGGCCAGCCGCCAGCTATTGCGTATGCATTCAAGGCCGGACAGGGTGCGAAAGCGGGTGGCATTGGTTATGCGGAAGAGCAATCACCGACATTAACCAGCGCCAGCAGCGGAACCAACCTTGCACCGGCGGTAATGCATGGTGTTGCCGTGCGCCGACTTACTCCGATTGAGTGCGAGCGCCTTCAGGGCTTTCCTGATAATCACACTCTGATCGGCTGGCGCGGGAAGGATGCTGATGAATGCCCGGACGGGCCACGCTATAAAGCCATCGGCAACAGCATGGCGGTACCGGTAATGCGATGGATCGGTGAGCGTATCGCCGCGGCGCTGCCAGCCGAGAAGATGAATGGTGATTATGGCGGAAGTAAAACACCGCTCGACCAGCGAGACCTTTGGCGCACTCCACCAGCCCTCTTCGCCTCCCTTGATGCTGAGTTCTGCTTCCAGCTTGATGCCGCCGCAGCGCCGCATAACACACTGTGCAGGAAGTTCATCACCGCCGAGCAGAACACGCTGGAAACGCCCTGGGCTGATTACCTGAGTATTCCCGGCTACGTCTGGCTGAACCCACCTTACAGCGACATCACGCCATTCGTTAAGAAGGCCGCTGCCGAGAGCTCCAATCAGATCGGCACGGTCATGCTGGTTCCGGCAGACACTTCGGTTGGCTGGTTCAAGGAGGCAATCCAGACCGCCAGTGAGGTTCGTCTCATCACCGCCGGGCGGCTTGCATTTATCAACCCGGTCACCGGTAAGCCAGTATCGGGAAATAACAAAGGCTCAATGCTCATCATCTGGCGACCGTACCCGCGTACACACTGCCACTTCGCAACTGTGGACCGGGACGAGCTAATGGCTTTCGGGGCGAAACTTCTCGCCCGCCGGGAGGCCGCATGACGCCAGAAACAGACAACGCCATCCGCGCCGCCTGCCGCCGCTGCACCGAGGAAATCCAGCAGGCCATGCGCAAGAAGCCAAAGCCAAACTGGAACGAAACGGTGCCTCCCATCATCAACAAGCATCACAAGAAAATTGAAGCTCTGGGAGTTAGCCTCCTGGAGTTTGTCGTCAAAACTGGCCGCCTTAACGGGCGGTTTGGAGCTGAACAATGACAACAGAATTTAAAGCCCTACCCGTCGAACGCGACCAATACGGTTACTGGACTCACCCGCTTTACGATGAATTTTGCGATGGGCGTGAGTCTATCTCACCTGATGAATTTAACGTCTGGCTGGATAAGAACGGCCTTGAGTGGAAAGTAGAGTACCGTGATGAGGATGACTTCGATCCCGAGGTTGACGGTTATGACATTTCAGCGTGGCAGCCAGAAACACCTGCCGGCGATGGTTGGTTTGTCGGTTCAATTCACGACACGGACGATGGCGCGGTTTGCATCTGGCTGCGGCACGCTGGCGGTGCGGCATGAACAGAGCCTCACCAGTTGATTTGAGGAAAAGCCTCGAAATTGCAAACCACCTGGCGCATATCGGGATTCGCTTTGTGCCGATCCCGGTGGCGACAGAAGAAGAATTCCAGACGCTGGCCGCCGAGTTATCGCGACGGCTTGAGCAGATGGCGGCTGAGGCCGAGAAGAATGAAGGCGGTGCAGCATGACCAAATACGCGAAACTGGATAGCGAAGTGTTAAGCGCTATCGGCGCACCCATGTCCGTTTGGTGACGTAGGCGATCGCATCTGGGTGCGTGAAACCTTCTCATGCATAGGGAATGAAGACGGCCATCCAGTCGATGCTGACGGTAATCTTTGCAACAGAGAGGATGCACAGCGCATATACCGTGCCAGTGCGATTCAGAAACCAAATAATTATGGTCTTTGGACTTCTCCGGATGGCTTCGATTTTGAAGGTGCATGGACACCATCCATCCATATGCCGCGCTGGGCCAGCCGTATTCTGCTGGAAATAACCAGTGTGCGCGTTGAGCGATTGCAGGCCATTACCCTTGGGGATATCTGTAAAGAAATCGGCTGTGGTCTTTACGACTTCCGCCCTGCCACTTATGGCTTTCAGGTGTGGGAAGAGATGTGGAAGTCAATCTACGGCGAAGAAAACTGGCAGGCCAACCCCTGGGTCTGGGTAATCGAATTTAAGGTGGTGCCCAATGTTCAGGATAATCCAGCCTAATACCTGGTACGCCGATCCCCACGGCGCGCCATGCAAAATCCTCCGCGCCACCCACGAAGTCATCCACTACATCCGCAACGGTCGCACCTGCATCGCCAGCATGGGCCGCTTTCAGCATGAATTCGAGCCACTGACCAAAGCACACGCCGAGCGGATCGCCGAAGAAATCGAAACAGCAGACCATATAGAAAAATTAAGGAGCATGAGACGTGATCGGAATACTCAAGCCGGTACCGGAATCGCAGTGGCCGGTACGATGCCACGACCCCAAGCGGAGCAACGTGTGGGCTAACTCTTACTTTCTGGTCCAGGAGTTTCAGGAAGACAACGGTGTCATTCGCCTGACGGTGAATACCACCAGCATTGGCAGTTCCGGACGGTGGAAGGATGGCATCAGTTGGGATGCGCTGCAGGAGATAAAGTCAGCCGTGGGCTATGGCGATCGTGATGCCGTGGAGATTTACCCGCGGGATTCTGATGTGGTGAACGTGGCGAACATGCGCCACCTGTGGATTACGCCGGAGCCGATTGCCTTCGCCTGGCGGAAGTAATTTTACGCTGCGTGCCCAGCGCGCGGCATGAGGAGAGATTATGTCAGATTTGGCTATGAAGGTTTTGCAGTGGCAAGCGACAGGCGATGTCGGCGTGAGCAGTGCGACGATGGCATCTATCGCTTTGGGTTTGGACAAGCCATTTTACGGTAGCCATTTCGGCGCGCCGCACGACCCATCAGACATGCTGCGGTGCATGAAGTTGTTGGAGTCCATCCCGGAGATTCGCGATCACTTCCCTGCTATCGCTAAACGAGTTCCCACCTTCAAAGGGATTATTGAGCAGTGGGATGACCTAGTCGAAGTGATGAATCGAGAGTGTGTTGGGGATAAATGGCGCGCGCCGGAAGCATACAAACTGATTCAAAAGCTGAGAGGCGATGAGGAGTCTCGCCGAAAATTCAGATTCGCATGACTCAACTTATAGCCAGTTATGAGCTGGCTATTGGGTGCGAAAGCACTGCTCCGTTATCCCTTTTGCCCGGCCCCACGCCGGGTTCTTTTTGCCTGGAGGAAATGCATGGTTGAGGCAAAAACACTGACAGCCAGACAGGCGGCTGAACTCCTAATCACCTCGCCAAGAACTGTCTACCGACTTATCGACTCGGGACAGCTGGCCGGGAAGAAGATCGGTAACAAATACCGCACGACCGATGTCGCCTGTATTGCGTATTTACATGACCCGCGCGATCCTGTTTCCGCGAGCGCGGGTGAACATAAAGGAGAAATTTTATGTCAATCACCCTCAGAGGCGGCGTCTGGCACTGTCATTTCGTTACGCCGTCAGGGAAAAGAATTAGACGATCTCTTGGCACGGGGGACAAAAAACAAGCGCAGGAGCTGCACGACAAGCTGAAGGCTGAAGCGTGGCGGGTGGATAAAATCGGGGAACTGCCGACCAGGACGTTTGAGGAATGTTGCATCAGGTGGATCCGCGAGAAAGAGCATAAGCGGTCCCTCGATGACGATAAAACCAAAATCGAATACTTCCTTCGTCATTTCTCTGGCCGGGATATTTCGACCATCACGGCAGATCAGGTAAATGAAGCCGTTTCGAAGATGGTCAACCGCAAGCATATTCAGGTGTGGGAATCTCGTCGTGACGCGGCTATACGCCGGGGAAAGGAGCCGCCGCCATATACTGAAAAGCCGGTAAGCCAGGCCACAAAGAGCCAGCACCTTTCTTTTATGCGCTCTCTGTTCAAGGCTGCGGCTAATGACTGGGGCTGGATTAAAACGGTCCCGGTTATAAAAACGAAAAAGCCGATCAGCAAACGCATCCGATGGCTGACCAGGGACGAGGCAGAACGGTTAATTGCCTGCATGCCGGAGTCGATAAAGCCGGTGGTGATATTTGCGCTGGCAACCGGCCTGCGCCGCTCCAACATCATTGAACTGGAGTGGCAGCAGGTCGATATGCAGAGAAAGGTTGCATGGGTAAATCCGGAGAACGCGAAGGCGGGCAAGGCTATCGGCGTGGCTCTGAATGATACCGCATGCAGGGTGTTAAGGGATCAGATCGGGAAAAGTTCAAGGTGGGTATTCGTTCACACGAAACCATCGACGCGCCCGGATAAAACTGTCACTCCAGCAGTCCGGAAGATGCGCGTGGACGATAACAGCGCCTGGCGCATTGGCCTGGCAAAAGCAGGTATAGAGGACTTCCGTTTTCACGACCTCCGGCATACCTGGGCGAGCTGGTTAATTCAGTCCGGCGTGCCGCTGTCCGTGCTGCAGGAGATGGGCGGCTGGGAGTCGATCGAAATGGTCCGTCGTTATGCTCACCTGGCACCGAACCATTTAAGCGAACACGCGCGGAAAATAGATGCCATTTTTGGCAACCATGACACAAATACGACACAGGGAGGAAATCAGGCTGGTTTGAAGCTGGCGTAAGTGCCTGTTTCTTAATGGCACGCCCTGTAGGATTCGAACCTACGACCTACGGCTTAGAAGGCCGTTGCTCTATCCAACTGAGCTAAGGGCGCACGGAGAAGAGTGAACTTCGTGGTGGTGAAACGCGTGGAATTATACGG
>Ga0183095_10955_pt1 | contig 41589 bp, 60 predicted proteins | sample BioMet4_FD_130346 | JGI IMG/M metagenome (GOLD analysis project Ga0183095, IMG submission 130346) | Microbial communities from bioreactor (seeded with sewage sludge) at LBNL, California, USA - Biofuel metagenome 4 (v2) (version 3) | ecosystem: Engineered > Bioreactor > Anaerobic > Unclassified ...
CCTTTTAAGCAGGGTGTCGGGGGTTCGAATCCCCCCTGGAGCACCAAAAGAAAAGACCCGCAAAGCCTTTGATATCAAGGCTTTGCGGGCCTTCTTATTTTGCTCAAATTGCCATTTTCGCCGAAAGCAATCGCAAAATTTAGGGGGTAATTCTAGGGGTATTTTTGACGTCCAGGGGTAATTCTGGGGGTACGTTTGGCCAACATTATCGGCCTTATAATGGGGGAGTCTCGTCCTCTTTATGTGCGTCCAAAATCGGCTTATAGTACTCCTCCTCAGCAGCAGCCCTAGCCTTGACAGCATCACCCAACAGCCGGAAGCGACCTATTGTGATAGTCTTGCCTTTTAGGCCTATCTTGGCAATATACCGGCCCTCGCGGTCTGACCAATACACGCCCTTATAACCTGACTTACTATTGCTGTTTGCTTTGCGGCCCGGCCTGATGGCGGTAAGCTGAGTGCCGTCTACGCGCTGCATGACATTGTTATCGATTTTGAGCCGCGCCGTATCAGACAGCAGACACCCGCAACTTTGCACTCCTGATAGCAGGCTCTTGCGGCTGACCACCACCATCTTACCGCAGTAACATTTCGCCAGCCAGCCGTGGGTGACGCCGTTGGCTTCCGGCTTATCGAGCAGCGCAGGACCGATGATGGTCAGCCTCCCAAATCGTTGCCCGGTGATATCCTTGCGGTGCTCTTGCTGGGCATCTCTGCGCGCGCATCCGCAGCTCGTAGTCGGATTGCTCATCGAGCGTAGAGCATTTTGCAGCAGCGTAACAGTATTGCCGCAGTCGCACAAGCAGTCCCAACGGCGTGTCTTTTTTCCGGCAGGCGACACATATGGATCGGGATTTTCGCCTCGCACCGTCAGCCGGCCAAAGCGCTTGCCGGTCAAATCCAGCTTAGCCATTAAGCAAATCCTCAGGCTCCACGCCCAGCGCGTCGGCCAACGCGAGCCCGTTTCGCAGCGATATATTCTCGGCTTTGATCGTACCGGCCTCAAGCTTCTGTATTTGGGATATATTGACGCCGGCGGCATCGGCGAGCTGCTGCTGGGTAAGCTGCGCTTTCGCCCGCAGATCCCGGAGGCTTGCGCGATTGTCGGCATCCACAGCGCGCTTGAGCGCCTTTGACCCGCTGGAACTGACAGCCAGCACCGCCGAACCGCTCCGATTGTTGAGGCACAACTCGCAAGCGTTGCCTTCTGGGTCATATACCATTTGGTCGCCCTCGTTGTTATCGTCAACGGTGTAGCCGTCCGGCAGCTCATACTTGGCCGATCTGTTGATCAGGTCGCTGGGGGGTGGGGTAAGCGTTACGCGATCCGTGACATTGCCAAAACCGGAATCGATCCTATATACAGTAATCACCATGTCTCGCTCCTTTTCTCCCCGCCTTTAGCCGGGCGGGGGCGGCGTTGTTTGTTATCCCACAAATACTTTTTTCGTGTTGCCGTCGGAGTAGGTGTAGATCGCGTAGAATCCATCGTCGCCGTTGACCAGCTGCTTGTCGATGATCTCGAGGGCCTTGCCGCCCTGCTCCTTGCTTGGCTCCTCAACGGGCTTGAGGCCATAGCAGCGGTGCAGATACTCGCCAAACTTGTCAAGGACGCTCTGGAGATCGTCGTTATGCCAGACGCGCAGATCGGGGTTCCATGTGGCGTACAGGTCGTTCTTGATGACGTCTTTCATGCCGTAGGTGCCGCCGGTGATGTTGCCGGTCTCGGTATCAAGGGTGATCGCATCGTTTCTGCGGCTCATCGTGTACTTCATTTTATTTCCTCCCGGCCAATGGCCTTTTGTTTTCCTCTTTGTGATTTTAATATACTCCAATATTGGAGTATTGTCAATGGTTTTGTGCTCCAATATTGGAGCAAATGTGTACAAAGATACAGCCCTGATTTGTGCGTAATAACGGCAAAAAAAGCACCCGGCGAACCGCTCGCCGGGTGCCTCTCTATTAAATTCACGCGAAGATCTTCGCCGCATCGGGCTGCTCAAGGGAAGTGTAGATGGTTATATAGCCCAAATTGTAACTACATTATCTGCCGCTTGGCACTTGATAAACGAATTATTTATATTATCCGCTTATCCGCAATACCAAATGCATGTACTTTTTCATTTCGTCCAGGGGTATTAATCGTACTGATCATAGCCTTTTCTGCTGTATCACGAATTTCATTTTCTTTTATATAATTTGCCGCTGATGACGAGAACAGGAAGAAATATGATTGAGGAGAATATTTTGATTCTTTGTCATTATTAGCATTTAGTGCGTTAACAGGAATCACCATAAGAATAAAAACAACAAAAAGGACAATAAGCGAGTTTTTGATGCATTTATATGAGGTAAAAATATAGTTATTGCGAATAGTGTTCTTTATTTGATTCATGAAAATGCACTTAGCATAATCATCTCTGAGTGCTGTGCCACCTGATGCCAAACTATTAAGTTCAACTATATATATTTCATTCTCGCCGATTAGCATTCTAATGGCCAATAATCCAGCGATAATCATATATACAACAGTAACCACAACTAATGCAAATGTAATCCACGATAACACTAGAGATGGGAATCTTCTGTTGAGGGTAGATAGTGTTCCAGATGCTCCCATGATCAAAGTGATCGAAATAGTAATACCTATGACATTTGTTTTTGCTTTATCTTCAAGCTTATCCTTCGTTTTGAATGTATCAACATACCGCTCCTTTAGCGTTTCTATGCTAAGTTCATCGGCGTTATCAATATAACACTGAACACCTGTTGGCCCTGTATTTTCTCCACCATCATTTAAGGGATGCATTTTTTTGCAAAGGACTTTATTAGCTTTATGGTTGGCAATCGTCGGAAATATATTATCTAATATCTCACCCATATATGTTTCTGCCTCCGGCCACCATAAAATCTACAATGGCTTTATCAATAGGAATACCGGCACATGTAGCTAACCATCCCCACTCGCCGGTGGGGTTAACTTCAATAAAATAATAGGTATTGCCAACTAAGGCGAGATCAATTCCACCAAACGACAGGTTAAGGCAACGCATTAATTCGAAAATTTGTTTTTTTACAGTTTGCGGTAATTCAATGGGAATGTACTCGAGGTTGTCCTTATCACTCATTCGCCAATCGCCAACAAGTGCTTTCCCGTTTCTTGTGATTGATACAGCAAAAATGGAATCTCCTACAACAGTCACTCGAAAGTCGATTTTTTTTGACAAGTATTCTTGAATAAAAATAGGTGCTGCCTTAATTTCTGAATGCAATAATTCTTCACCGCTAACCATCGTTGAATAAGTGAACATCTCTTTGCCATCATTATAAAATAGGGCCGTGTCCAATGATTTTACAATGTAGATACGATCAGGAACAATACTCTGAGGCAATGTGTTTCCAACATATGTTTCTGGAACAGCAATTCCTATCCTTTGCGCAATTTTTAATTGGTAAAGTTTGTTTTCAGCTTGATAAGTTGCAACAGGGTGGTTTATCCAAGATGCTCTATCAAAAACAATCAGATTTCGAATAAATGAACTCCACTGGCTACGTTTTAATTGCTCTTCAATGCCAAAGAATTTACCAGTGGTCCGCAAAAAAACAGGTGCTCTAAAATAAACTGAGCGAACCGACTCCAAGGTGAGAAGATACCAAGACCCACCCAATTTTATTCTTAATGTATTATCCTGCAATGTATACGTAATTTCGTATTCTGGAAAAAGATCTCGATTGACTCTTAAATAGTTTAGGCCGCGCTTTTTAAGTTCGGCGCAGACTAAGTCAGTAGAATAATCTATGGTGCTGGAAAGCACTAATTGATTGACCTCATTCACCTTTTTGATCCTCACCCGTTTCAATATCACATTTTTTTGATTGAGGGCGACGAGAATCGTTGCTTAACATCATTATTTCGCCAGTAATATTATTTTGCCAATATCCTTTTTCCTCCACAAAAGTGCAATTTTCTGGTTTCAAAGTTTCCGCAGGTTCAGGATAACAATACGCCTTTGCTAATAAAATGTGTTGTGCCATTCATTTCACTCCTCAGATATTTTTTTAATCACAAGGTGTTATTTCAAAGATATCGCATAATTGAGTTCTTATAATTGCTATTAGAATAAACTCAATGACTTTTTTTCTGCAAAATATGTTTCTCAGCGTGCCCAAAAGCGACTATTCCACACAAGGCCTATCAAATTCCGTCTACTATCATAATACGGCAGCCCCCCCTCGTTTTACAAGCCCGAAAGTAAAATATTTGAAAAAATCCCCGCATTAACTCGACGCGGAACCAGAAATGCGGGCGAATATAGTAAAAGGCCCCTCACAGTTCAGTGAGGAGCCTTTTTAGTTATCATTACGCGAAGATCTTCGCCGCGTCGGCCTTGGCCGTGTCGGTCTCGCTGGGCGCGTTGACCACTTTGCTCATGCCGCAGAGCTTGTCGATCATCTTGCCCACGGCGTCGATGTCCACGTCGTAATTAAGCTCTTTGGCGGATGCTTGCAACACAGCGAGGTCATGCCGCATTCAATTATCTCCCCTCCCGGCTTTTTGGGCCCTGTGGCAAAAAGCAGAGTATATAATTATTTTGTAATTATTTTAAAATTCTTGCATTTTTTAGTATAATATAGGATAATATTTATAATTGTGTATTTTCATGGTGGCCTGCACTGCTATTCCGCGCGGTCTCGTCACTCAAAGAAATGCGAGAAACAAATTAATAGTTAATCACACCTCTTGTGTTTGCTCTTTTCTGCGATTAATGCTAACAGGGTAAGGTTTTTATATTGATTTTGGGAGAGATAACATGAGCGAAAGTCAAAAAATGATATGCATAAAAAAGTATCTCGTATTGCCAACTGGAATATTAACGCTACTTGTAACTTCGTTACCAGTTTACGCAGCATTTATTGCCATATTTGGGCAATCTTTCTGCTTAAAAACGCGAATCATTCTATACCTGGGCATACTAATTTTTTTACTTCTTATCGTGCTGTATGTAAACTATTATATAAAGCCTGCAAAGAAAACAGGCCCCACCCTATATGTTATGATATCACCAGAGAGCTATGAAGATGATAAATACATTGCTGACCTTGTAGATGGTATCCGTAATGGTTTTAGGTTTGATTCGGAAGATTGTCCAAATTGTAGTCTTAGTGATATGGAAATAATAGTACCAAACATCATCTGCAGAAACAGATTTAATATGCGCATTTCTAAAGGAGCAGCTAAGAGAAATGATTATTTCAAAACCAAGCGGTGGAAATTTCTCCATCGATGGTTAAAGGGTACTTCATACATATCTGGGATTGTAAAAACAAGAGAGAACGATGGTCAAAAGTTTATTTTCAATCTCCAAACAACTGTTAGTTATTCAAAAGGTACAGCAGAGAAGATAGAAAAATATATTAATGCTATGATTAATGAACATGCCGCATCGCATATCATGCTAGATAGGAAATATGGGTATGAGCAAATACTATTTTTATCAAGAACCTTCGCTGATATTATCGAATTTTTTCTTGGATTAACGTATTTGTCTGGTGGACGTTTTGCGCTGGCATATCAAATTCACATGAAACTTCACAAGGATAATCGTTCGGGATTTACAAACGAAAAATTTATCAGCGATGTAAACCACTTAACCATGGTGGAATATACCGTGATGGCAAATGATTTACTGAATCGTGGACGACTTGCCGAAGTCATTAAGCTATCGCGAGAGCATTCGAATGTGTATCCAAAGGATTCCACAGCACTTATAATTCTAGCGAGTAGTATAATTAGAAATTCATATTCGACAGAAGAATATATGAAAAATTTGGTTTTGGCTGAAAACTATATGGACAGAGTTCATGTATCCACAGAAAACAGGGAGGTCTATTCTGTAAATGTGGCGTATTTGGCATTACTATCCGGTAAGTATAATGAAGCGAAAAAGTACTATACAAAAATATCAAAAAATGTTAGTACGCAAGTAGCTAAACAGGTTCTTGATTATTGCAATGACACGCTAAAAGATGAAAAAAAAGTATTTGAATACCCGGCAGCACTATATGTAAAAGCACTCATGATGATTAGATTGAATATGGATCAAGAGAAAATCATCTCGGATCTAAATGACTTATTAAAGATAGAGGCCAACGGTACAGGTTTCTTCAGAGAGCAGGCAGAATACCTCTCAAAATGTACAAGCTAAAAAATTTTAAAAGGCCCCTCACCGTTCGGTGAGGGGCCTTTTACCTATCATTCACGCGAAGATCTTCGCCGTGTCGGTCTCGCTGGGCGCGTTGACCACCTTGCTCATGCCGCAGAGCTTGTCGATCATCTTGCCCACGGCGTCGATGTCCACATCGTAGTTAAGCTCCTTGGCGGACGCCTGCACCATGGCGAGCACCCACTCTTTTCGGGTCGCGCCGTCGGCAAACTTTGTCTCGGCCGTCGCCATGTACTTCATGATGAGTTCCAGCAGCTTCGTCCAGTTTTTTTCCTTGACGGCCTGGGTGACGTACTGCACCAGCTTCACCGCCAGCGGCAGGCACACGGCCAGCCCCGCCAGCACGCTCACGATCAGATCTAACCATTTCATTCTTGCTCCTCCTTATAGATCCCTTCCAAAATTTTTTGCCTTCGCGGCCTCGTATACTATCCCGTTAGCGGTGTTCTCCGCCCGCGATTTGTCCGTGTCTTTGTTCAGCACCGTTGCCACCGCCCCGTCAAATACGCCTACAAGCCCGGTTATCCATGGCAGGGAGCCGGAAAAGTCCCGTCCGACCGCGTAAAAGGCAAGGGCAAAGCCCGCGATGTTGACGAGTGTCCAGACGATCAGCACCCACCGGACCTTGTACTCCGACTTAGTCATTGCGGTTTAGCCCCTTAACCTCCAGTGCCGCATCGTAAAGCCCGGCCGCGTAATTGAACGCCAGCAGCCGGACCATGTCTTGGGACAGGTCGATCTTGTCGCCGTTTCCGGCCTTGTCGCTGCCGTCCCCGGCGATCACGCCGGCGGTCATCAGCTTATCCACCATGTCCCGCGCCCCCCAGTCGTTGGGGATGTCTTTCAGATGTGCGTATCTCACTTCATCCTCACTTTCCGTCAGCCCGAAGGCTGACACCACGCCGTCGGCAATGGCCTGTGCCACTGTCTGGCGGCTTTTTGTGTATATCCGCATATCGTCCGCGTCGTCCAGAAAGCAGACTTCCAGCAGGTTGGCTTTGCAGCCCATGTTGTGCGCAGTGTTGATCACAGCAAATGTGCCGGCCTGCTCTCCCCTGTTTTTCAGGCCCAGCGCGGCGAGCCCCCGCATGATCGCGTCTTCCGCGCCACTGGATCTGCCTCTGGATGGATAGAAGATCTCCGCGCCGGTCGTCTGGCCGTTGCCTATGTAGTCTCCCGCGCAGGCGTTGAAATGGATCTCCAGCACATAGTCCCAGCCCTTGAGCTTTGCCGCAAGCGTCCCGGCCTTGGCGTCCCTAAAGGCGTCCCGTGCCTCGTCATAGACGCCGACCTTGGCATAGGGTTCCAGCAGCGGTTTCAGCAGATCGGCCACCTTGATGGTCTCATCGGCCTCCTTGTAGGTGACGCCCTTCATCGTGGCCACGCAGCCTGGGTCCCCCGCCCCATGCCCCGATATAAGCATTATTTTCATCCCGTTACCTCCCGGTGTCCAATTTGGACACCTGCGCGATCTCTAAATCCTTGATTCGGCTATTGGCGACCTTGATCTGCTCCTCGATCACCGGGATTTTCTGCGCAAACCCGTTGTGTTGCCGCACTTCCCGGGTCAGCTCCTCAATTTTGGTATCGGTCACCGCCTGGGCCGTCTGCAAATTGGCCTGCGTCTTGTTGTAGACGGCCCGGTTGCTCAGCACCACGCCCAGCAGCGACAGCCCGCCGGTGATCAGCGCCACGATGATAGCCTCTTTCATCATGCTGCCTCCTTAGACTGCGGCAGAGCCGGTCAGCAGTCCGGTCAGTTCTGTGTACTGAGCTTCCGTGATTTTGTTGGCCGCATAGAATACGTCCAGTTTCTCCGTCATTCCGTCGGTCAGGCCTCTTTCGATCATGCGTTTCAGCGTGCGATACAGCATTATGATTCACCTCCTTTACGTTGAACTGTCCGCGACGCCCAGCTCCAACAGAGTCAACCGATACTCGTGATCCACGAGCATGGCGTCGGTATCGTCCTGCGCAGTTGCCTCCGTCGTCGCCGGCGTGTCCGGATGCTCGCTGTTCCAGGCGTCCAATAGTGCCTGGGCCCCGGTGAAGATTCCGTCGACGATATCGCCAAATCCATGGAACGCACGATATGTATCCATTTGATCCGCGTTCATTTCGATAGCTCCGGAAAAGGGCTCTTCCTGCGGGCACATATAAGCCCCATCGCTTTTCTCGTGCAGGTAGTATAATCCCACTGTTAAGACCTCCTAAAAAATAGTGAAAGGATATACGACAATGATCTATGGTTACATCCGTGTCAGCACCGACGTGCAGACGGTAGAAAATCAGCGTTATGAGATCAAACAATTTTGCGCTCGGGAGGGCCTGTCCGTGGATAGCTGGATTGAGGAGACAATTTCCGGCACCAAAGCCCCGGACAAACGCCAGCTTGGGCAGCTGCTCGCCCGTGCCGGCGACGGAGATCTCATCATTTGCTCCGAGCTATCCAGACTTGGCCGCAGCCTCTATATGATTATGGAGATCCTCGCCCTGTGTATGGATAAGGGCTGCCGGGTCTGGACGATCAAGGATGGTTTTCGCCTGGGCGACGACATCCAAAGCAAGGTTCTGGCCTTCGCCTTCGGGCTCTCCGCAGAGATCGAGCGCAACCTAATCTCGCAGCGCACCAAGGAGGCGCTGGAGCGCAAGCGCGCCGAGGGCGTCAAACTAGGTCGCCCCCGCGGGGCCGTCGGAAAACATACCAAGCTCTCCGGCCGGGAAAATGTGATCCGGGTGCTGCTGGATGAGGGCGCCAGCTATGCGGAGATCGCACGGATTTTCCACGTCGACCGCTCAACGCTTGTCCGGTTTTGCCGCGGTCGTGCGCTTTATAAGCCCCTAGATTGCATGGCAAAAACGGTCGTTTAACGGTGAGGGCGGGATAGATACCGTTTTCCTGCACGATTTTGGCATTGCCAGATCATCGGCGTGCTGACCGCTCCGGGGGCGGAGCTGGATTTCAAACGTTCGGTTTTGTACCGAAGTATGTGTGGATTTATGCGCAAAGTTCTTCTGGTATTTCTTTCTCTGCAATTTCTGGGTGTACGACTATTCCAATGTCAGAAATAACTACAAGTTATGTGCAAAACAAAGTCCCGTATTGGTCTACAGCCTCAACTTACTGCTGGGCCAAAAAATCCAGCGACGGTAAAACGTTATATTGGTACAACACTTATGGAAATTCCATGGATTCCAGTTTAGGGGCAGCCACGCAGTTAAATGTTTCGGGTACGAGCTATTATTATGTGGCCTTCGGTTAACCTATGGCCAACGCATAGTAGGGCATATTTGCTCCATTAAGCTGTTCCTTGTCTCCATAAGCCTGTGGATTTTCGTTATACCAAGCAAGCGTTGTTCCATCGATTTTGGCATGGCGGGTATTGGTGTAAGTGGCGGGTGGGGTTGCGCCTATATACCGCCAGCCATCATATCCGCTTGAATACGTACTAGTTAGTCGTGCAAATATAGCCACCCAAGCCGATAATGACCCATCTGACGGGACAGCACGGATAATTACATACTTCGGCACAAAACCGAACGTTATCCGAGAACCGTGTATGAATAGGAGTACCCAGAATGATTTAACTGATCGTAGTCGTTTGAGGTAGCATACCAAGAAATTCTATTAGTTCCCCATGTTGTTACCTGGTTTTCTGCGCCATTATCCATCTCCATGATTGCAAATGGTTTTAGCGCCGCCTCAAATATTCTTGCCGAATTATTATAATTTGCTGGGCCATGAAGGAAAATTGCCTTCGGCACGAAATTGAACGTTAAGCTGCACGGGTGGGAGCTGCCGTAAAGCCCATTGCCCGTGTAGCTGCCAGTGGCGATTTTCGCGCCTCCGGCCACAGCGGTGGCCAGAGCTGAGAGCGCGGCGTTCGGTGTTGCCGGATCGCTGCTCAGGCCCGCCAGCGTTTTCAGCGCGGCCGCCACAGTGTCGTCCAGCAGGTTGGCCTTGTTCAGCGGTGTCGGCTGCGTCGACCATCCGGCGCTGTTAAAGCTGATATCGATGGGCAGCGTCCCCGCGACCAGCGCGGAGACGAAGTCGCTGTATGTAGGATAGGACGCCAGGAAGGTGGAGATCGCCTTCAGCAGATATCCCCTGCCGGTTGCATATGGTACGCCGTCTATCATAATTTTGCCTCCTCAAATGATGTGATCGCCGGCGGCCGACACCCCGCACAGCCACACGGTGCCCTTGACCATGTTGGTGTAGTAGGTCTCGATCTCCTCCAGCAGTTTCTCGATCGCGTTGGCGCCATCGGCGGTCAGATAGGCCATGCTGTCCGGCAGCGCGCCGGTGCCGTAAAAGGCGGCCTTTACCGCCCGAACCTGCGCCAGATAGTTTTCCATGGCAGATGGCGTCGGATAGCCCTGATCCGTCCATGTCATGGTGGGCGATACCTCGCACGCATACCCGGCCGCCTGCAGCTGCGCGGCAATGTAGGCCACAGCCGCGCCCACGCGGTTGAGGTCTTTGGCATTGTAATAGTCGCTCGCCGTCCAGTCTGTTTTCAGGTGCAGGCCCTCGTAGCCTGTGGTCGTCACTGTCAGCTGATTTCCCGCGGTGTCAATGGCTGTCAGTGCGATGACGTATGCGCCGTCAGCCGATCTGGGGACGCCGGAGGCGCTCCAGATGTGGTCTCCGGTCATCGTCCAGGTATATGCGGCGCCGTTGACCGTGCCGGTAACGTAGGATATATTCCCGGAGATATAGACGCTCTCGGTTATGGTATCTGCCATTGTCCCTCACCTCACTCGATCGTGACGCTCACGGTCAGCGTGGCGCCCGCGTCGGCCGGGTTGGGCGCGATCGTGACCGCTTTTATGCTCGGTGCCGTGGTGTCCAGCGTCACCGTCCGGGACACGGAGGTGGTCTGTGCGGCCGCGTCGGTCGCGGTTACAATGATGGTATTGGCGCCCTCTGTCAGGGTTACTGTTTTGGACCAGGCGCCGGAGGACACGTTTACCGCTCCCTGATCCGTCCCGTTGAGCTTTACCGCGATGGTCACCGGCGTGCTGGTGGCGTCGTTGGTCGTGCCGGCTACGGCAAGGCTCGCGTTATTGGTGATAAGGTCGGCCGCAGGGCTCGTCACATCCAGCGTCGGCGGCACCGTGTCGATGGTGTAGACCGTGGACTTTTCCGTGGCCGCGTTGCCGTCGTGATCGTTTGCGTCAATGGTCACGGTGTGGCTGCCGTCGGCCAGGGCGCTTGCCGGCGTGTAGGTTACGCTGTATCCGTTGGTGATAGCCGTGGTGGACAGTGTCGCCGCGGCCACCGCGGTGCCGTCCAGTTTAACCACAAGGCTGCTCAAATCGACGCCCGAGCCCCCGGACTCGTCCACCAGCGTAAACGTGACGGGCTGCTTGGAATTGGAGACATACGCGCCGGTGCTGGGACTCGTGATGGTGATCACCGGGGCCACCGTTTCCTTGACGCGCAGCTTCAGCGCGGCCAGTGTCGAGCCGGTCACGGTCGCACTCGTGCCCGCGGTGTTTGTGGCCGTTACGCTGCAGTTGTAGGCGTGGTCGGCCAGATTGTAGCTCGTGGCCCCCGGCGCCGTGATGCTCGCCTCCCACTTGCCTGACGTGCTGTTGTATGCCAGGGCATAGTCCGTCCCGTTGATGGTGATTTTTGCGCTTGCAATACTCATATCGGCCCTCCGCAGCGGCTCGCGCCGCACAGTTTGTAGGGATAGATCGTCCTCGTGGAGTCCGTCACGGTGATGGACACGGTCACGCTGCCGTTGATACCCGCCGGATTCGGCGCCAGGGTCGCCGCCGTGATCATCGGCTCAGATACGGTCACGCTGCCGTCTGCGTTTGCGCTCATGCCCGCCTCCTTATTCCGCGTCGCACAGGATTTCCATCTCGGCGGCCTGATTCGCGGAGATCTTCCAGTCCACGGACACGATGTTGCCGGTCAGCGTTTTCCCCGTTGCTGCATCCACGGTCACGCGCTGTCCGGGATAGTTGCCGTTTGTGACAAATTTACCCTTGACGGTCCGCACCCTCAGATAGTACTCGTACAGCGCCGACAGACGCTCTGCCGCGTCATTGGGCGAGATCAGCGTCATGTTCTCCGCCTTCCGGGGATTTTCCGTGTCGCTGGCCGTGCGCAGCGGGTTACTCTTACTGATCACGCTGGTGGTGTGGATATACTTGTAGCCCGTCAGCGTCACGGTGCCGCCGGCGCCTGTAATCACGGCGTAGTTGGCCCCGCTGCTGCCGATCGTGCCGCCGGAGATTGTCAGCCCACTGTGGGGCTCGGAAAACTCCACGCGCTCCGTGCCGGTCAGCGTGCCGGAAAAAAGCTGTTCGGTCTCGCTGCTTACGGCATAGCGATGCACGGTCAGATATACGGTCGTCACAAGGGATGACGTGCTGATCTTTCCCTTTTCGTAGGCTCTCGGGCCGGTCAGCGCGTCCGTGGCGGATCCGGTCTCCGGCGGTCGGATGCTGATATAATCGTGCCGGCTGTCGTCCACGATGGCGCCCAGCCGGAAAGCGAGCTGCAGCAGGTTATCCCGGGGCGACGCGATAGGCAGCCAGCCATACACAGGGACGTCCCGCAGCGAGCTATCCAGCACATAAGGGATGCTGCCCAGGATATCCGCGCAGACCACGCTGGCGGCCGTCCCGTTATAGATGCCGCCCATATGATTGCTCTGCCGGTCCAGCAGCCCCTTCAGCCCGATGGCCGAGATATCGTAGGCGTTGACGCCGGTCTCGTCGTGGGTATCGATGTACCACACGCCGATGAGCTCCGTGCCCTCGGCCACGCTCAGGGGCTGCTTGGTCTGGAACAGATAGTCACAGCCGTCATTCCCCGGCCGCAGCGTCACGGTCATGGGGTTATCCTCCACAGTGTCGCTGATCGGGTCGGCCAGCTGCTTCATAGCGAGATCCTTATACTCCTGCGGCTGGAATACCTTCACCCGGCCGAAAACGATGCGGGACAGCCGAAGCCGCCGGTTGGCGGCCGTCATGGCGGAAAAGATCAGCACGATCTTGTTGTAGCTCGCCACGGTCTGCCGGCAGAAATAGACGTCGTTGTCCGGCGCGTAGTCCGCGCTGGCCAGCTGTGTCGCATCCCGGTACCAGGTTACCTTGACGGCCGACGGCCGTGCGTCGCTGTTGGGGTCGAAAAACAGCGTGATGCCGGTGCTTGAAAAATTTGCGCTCAGGACGATATCCACTTCCTGCGCCGCGGCAAAAGCCCCGCCGCTGCCGCTGAGCGCCGCGCTCCAGATGCCGAGGGCCGCGTCGGCGGGCGTCGCCGGAAACAGCGGCCAGCTGCCGTCCAGCTTCCACAGATTGTCCTCCAGCGTGGCAAACCTGGGGATGTCGGCGCCGCCGAACAGATCCGCAGGGTCGCAAAAACTCTCCGCGCCGGCGGACGTGCCCGTCGCGGCCTCGGCCGCGCCCACGGCGTAATCCTTGTAGGTTATCGTTACTTTGGGCATGGATACCTCCCGGTGTCCAAATTGGACACGCTTACGACGGTTCGATGTTCGGCGCCATGGGCGTGAACGTCACCTTCAATCCGCTCCAGCGCCTCACACCGCCGATAATGCCTTTGTATTCGTACTCCACCTTGGTGATATAGGCATCGAAGGTGATATCCGTGTCCAGATCCGGGACGGTCATGCTGACATACTTCACCGGCTGCCGCAGTTTGCGCACGATGGCGGAGAACTCCGTCAGATCGTACTGTTTCATTTCAAACTCGATGACATATGAGATATAGGTACCGATGATGTCCCGGATCATAATGCCGTTGGTACTGCGGCCGGCGTTATCGCCGTCAGTGATATTTGCCGTCGGCTTCAGGCTGGTGATGGCCACGTTGTAATAGGTGCCGTCGATACCCACAAGATTCTGCATCATGCGCCTCCTGTCACGGCGTGCGGACCTACCCGGTGTGCCTCCGCCTCAAGATAGGGGTTCAGCAGCCGCGCCACCTGCGCCAGTTGCCCGCTGAATACCACCTTTGCGTTCACGTTCACGTCGCCTCCGTCATAGCCCTGCAGCGCCATCATCATGGCGTCCACAATGGTGGACAGCGGGCCCTCGATGTTGGTCTGGCCCGCCGGCTGATCGTTGACGATGGCCGCGAAGGGTGCGCCGCCGGAGAGTACCGCGCCGGTGGCAAGCCGCGGCAGCGCCACATGGGCGACCGTGGGGAGGTTAAACCCGACAACGCTGCCGCCGATACCCGGCACCCACTTCGGGACCGTGAAGTGCAGGCTGTTCAGCGCGCCCACCAGTACATTCACGGCGTCCACGCCTTTGTTGGCGAGGCCTTCAAAAAATCCGATCACGCCGTTGATACAGGCCTTGAAGCCATTTGTCAGCGGTGTCGTCACGTATTTTTCAAACCAGTCTTTCACCGTGCCGAAAACTTCCTTGATGCCATTGACAGCGGTCGCCGCGTTTTCCTTGACGCGGTCTGTGACGGCCGTCCAGGCCTCGCTGATCCGGTCGCCTACGCCGCGAAAGTAATCCCCAGCCGCGTTCCAGGCGTCCTTGATGCTCTCCCAGCAGCCGACGGCGAAAGACTTGATCTCATCCCAGTGCGCGATGCACAGAATGATGACGGCGATCAGCGCCGCGACAGCGGCGGTCACGAGGCCGACGGGGCTTGTCAGAAACGCGATGGCAGCGCCGATGCCCTTCACGATGCCGGTCACGGCCAGAATTGTCTGGCCGATGCCCATGGCCACCGACATGAAGATTTTACCGGCATTGGCCGCCGTCAGAAACAGCGCCGCGGTGATCGCCAGAATCTGCGCCACTTCCGGGTGGGCGCTTACCCAGTCGCTCACGTCCTTCAGCGCGCCGGCCAGCCATTTCAGCACATCCACGATCACGCCGCCCGTCCAACTCGCGATGGGCCGCAGGATGTTGTCCCACAGCCAGGAGAAGATTGGGGCGATCGCCGTGATAACGCTGCTCAACAGGGACAGCGCGCCGGACAGCACGCCCAGAAACGCCGGCAGCGCGTCGGAGATCGTCCACTGCGCCAGCGGCTCCAAAATATTGTCGTAAATCCAGCTCAGCCCGGCGCCGATCCCGGCGTTAAACCCTGCCAGCGCCGCCTTGAACCCCGCGAACGCGGTGTTGAGCTTGGAAAAGTCCAGGCTGTCCGCCGTCTGCTTCAGCCGGTTCAGAACCTTCTCCAGCCCCGTCAGGCTCTCGCTGGCGGCGTCGGCTGCGGTGCCGGTGTCGGTAATCCCGCTGCCGCTGGTGGACACGTCGCTGCCGCCGCTGCCGGAGCTGCTGCTCGAAGTGGACAGCTTCTGCAGCGTGTCAAAGCCGAAAGTACTGAGATTTTTCGCTGCGGAGCCGGCCGCATTGGTGGAATCCGTCAATCCGTCCACAGCGTCGCTGGCCGCTCCGCCGTAACTCACCACGGCGGCAGAGCTTTTTGCGGTCCTGCCAAACACATTTGCGATGGACTGGGCAACCATATTTGCCAGGGTCGCCATATTGGCCAGCACCCGGCAGATGCCGGTCAGCGCCGGCAGAAACGCGGTCAGGCTTGTCGTCACGGCCTGGCCGAACTGCTCCTTGATATCGCCCAGGACGTTGCTCACCTGTTTCAGCCGGCCGGAGGGCGTCTCCGCCATGGCCGTATTCATCTGGCCCACGTTGTTTGTGATGATCTGCGCCAGCACGGCGGCCCGCTGCTCCTCGTCGCCGTACTTGATGGCGGCGGCCTCGGCGTCGGAAAAGGTGATGCCCGCGCGCCGCAGCGCCGTCACCTGGCCCTGCATGGCTTTGCCCATCAGGTTGCCAACAGTTGTGGCATTTTCCGTGGTGGCGTTCAGGCCGTTCTGCTGCACGATGAGATTGTTCATCACGGGGATCAGGGTCTGCAGCGACTTCATCTGGTTGAGAAACGTCGCCAGCTGCTGCGCCCCGGCCAGCTGCACCTCGTCGCCCACCACGCCCAGCTTCTGCTGGGCGCTGGTGAGCGCAAAGATACTTTTTACCTCCGAGGCGCTGGCGTTCATGCGCTGCCCCATTATGGTGGCCAGTTTGGTCTCGCCCTCGATTTGGGTCTCATAGGCCGTCTTGGCGGATTTGGCAAACGCCACGATCGCGGCGGCCGACAGCGTTACGCCCAGGGTGCCCAGCACCCGGTTTAGCTTCATCGTCGTCGCCTGCATCGCGCTGCAGGAGCCGGCGAGCGAAGCTCTCATGCCCGCCATACTGGTCTTGGCCTTGCCCGCCTGCTTCGTGATAGCGGAAAAGTCCGCGCCAGCGCGGACCATGATATTTTTCAATGCAGGCAATCAGTCCACCTCCTCGCCGCCGAGCAGCGCGTTCAGCGCCTTGACCTGCGCGTACATCTGCTCATCGGTCATTATTTCTGTCATTTCACCGCCGTAGGCATCCTCATAGTCCGGCGCCCTCTTGTTCCATACCATGGCCCGGATCAGCAGGCTCAGGTTGTAGATATTGCGCTGGGCGATCTGCTGATCGTCCCTGCGTTTCTCCATCCAGGCGGAAACGCAGGCGCCGAATTCACTCGGGGTGAGCCTCTCCCATTCGGAGGGGCTCATCCCGATCACGGCGGCCAGGCTCAGGCTGTCTTGCCAGTTCCAGCCGCCGGGTCGGCGTTTTTTTCGCCGCCCTCCTCTGCCGCCGGGTCGGCGTTTTTTTCGTCGCCCTCCTCTGCCGCCGGTGAGGGCGCCGCGTCGGCGTAGGCCAGTTCCAGCGCCTTGCCGGCTGCGCCGATCAGCGCGCCGGGCGTCATGGTGTCCATTAAGGCTTCCATATCGGTCACCTTCAACGGCTCGCCGTTTTCCTTGGCGTCGGCCAGCAGCATGGAGTAGTACAGCGCCTCCAGCTTCACGGGGTCCTGGATCGCGTCCTCCATGTCCTCCAGCTTGCAGGCCGTGAGCTTGGAAAAGGTCTTCATGGCTCTGTGGGTCAGACGCAGCGCGCGCGGTTTGTCCATGTTGACAATGACCTCACCGGCCTCGCCGACTCGCCACTGTTCTCTCTTATCCATTGGGTCTCACCTCTCAGCCCGCGGGGGTCGCTGCCAGTGTGGGCGCGCCGGAGATCTTCAGTTTGGCGTCGAAGGTGATGGCGTCGGATACGTCCACGCCGGTCTTAAACTCGGTTACCACGGCCTTAAAGGTCCAGGTTTTCCCGATGGCCGTGGGGAACTTGATGCTGCAATCTGTGATCGCGCCGCTGTTCAGCAGCGTATACATCTCGCTCTGGCCTTCGTCGCTGCCGTCCATATAGCCGGAAACGGATACTTCGCCGGGATCCTTGAAGCCGGCCACAAACTCCTTGTAGCCTGTGCTGTTGGCGAGGTCAGTCACCTCGACAGAATCGGCGGTGACGTCGATGCCGTCAATGGACTTCAGCCCGCCCACGGGCTTGGTGCCTACCGTCAGCGTGGTGCCGACAGATGCGGATTTGCTCATAGGGTTACCTCCTTAATTGATCAGATAATCCAAGTGCAGGTACAGCGGCTTGCGCCAAAGCCCCACACCGGACTCATAAAAATTTGGCTGGGTTTGACGGCACTCCGCCGCCTGGATCGTGATCTCGTCATGCTCTGTTCCCTCCAGCGCCTGGAGCGCTGCCATCACGGCGCCGCCCAGCGTCTGCATTGCCAGATGGGTGCCGGCCACCACATGGACCTGGTAATCCGCGCCTTTCAGCCCTGTCAGCCCGTCCAGTGCGCGCTCCTCGTCGCCGGCCTCCTGTAAGTAGAAGCAGAACGGAGCAGCTGCGTCCTTCAGTGCCTCGTGGGGATAGACTTTGCCGGAAAGCGAAGCCACGCCGCTCACGGTGGAAATAATGATTGCGTCTATAGATGTCGCCATATGAATACCTCACATACCCCAGGTCTTGTCGATCTCGGCGATCAGCGTCTGGGTCATGGTCTCCTTGGCCGCCGCGCTGCTCTCCTCCGCGCCCTGGCGCATAAAATGATAGCCGGGTACATAGCTCAGCCCGCCGCCCTTGGAACGCGTTAAGAAGCCAAACTCCATGCTGGCCGGATAATAGGCATGGCCGTTTTTAGTGGTTTTACTCCCTGCCGCGCCCGGGTTTTTTACGGGCTTCTGCAGCAGCTCATTCATTCCGGGGTCAAAGTAGACGTCATAGACTTTTTTCCCGCGGATCCTGCTGTGTTCGCCGTGGCGGATGATGCTGCGCTTCAGATTGCCGGTCTCCCCGACAGGGACTTCGCCCTTCACCGCCTTGCGCGTCACATTGGCGCCTTTGCCGGCCACTTTTGTCACGGCCTTCTGGGGCAGCTGCCCCGTGGCGGCCAGGCGGTCGATCACGGCCTTTGTTCCGGTTTCCTTGAACCAGACCCCGGCGCCGCTCATGGCACCTGCTCCGTCACGCTGAGGACCAGAAACGGGGTGCGTTCGTCGGTAGCTACAGGCGGGATAATATCAAAGACGCGGCCGCCCAGGGCGATGCGCATGGCGGCCGTGATGTCGCTGCGCCGCCGGATCAGGATAGTATGGGTCGCCTCACTCTGCTCCTGGCCCATGGCGTAATAATTCCGTCCCTTGACGGCTTTCACGCTGGCCCACACGGTCGCGTAGTCGGTCCAACCGTTCGCTGGTTCGCCGTCGGCGGTCTGCCCGCCCGCCCGGATTTGGAAGGTAATACGCCTATCCATATTGCCAACCGGCACGTTGATCGCCTCCATTCTCCTCTTTACGTACTTGCCGTCAGTACCGCGGCATTTTTGCCGCAGAGCTTGCGCTGCGTGATGGCCTGCCTCAGTCCGGCCGGCATATCCGACGCCGTGCTCTCCGGCACGTCGCGCTTGTCGTAGTACCAGAGCGTCAGCCCCTCGGCCAGCAGCAGATACTGCGGGTCGAGGGTAGTGTCCTCCGGCTCTGAAACGCCGGCGTTGGTCAGGTATTGCTTCGCGCTGAGGTACATCGCCTTGATGACGGCATCGTCATCATCGCCGTCGATGTGCATATAGGCCTTCACGGCGGCGAGCTCAGTCGCCTCCACCGTGTTTGTCATAGCTTATCAGCCCGCGGCGTCAAGGCCGCCGGCAAGTGCCAGGGCCACGGCGGCGGAGCCATCCAGCTTCTGGGCGTCGAGCCGCATGATGGCGCGGCCCTCGGTGGAGTTCGTGCGCCAGGAATCGCCGCCCACATTGGTCGCGGTGAATTCCATGGTCTTGCGGAGGAACACCGTGATGAACTGCTTGAAATCGCCGATATACATGAGCGAGCCGGCGGCAGCGTTTGCGAGAACCGAATCGGAAACCATCGTGATGTGCTTCTGCTTGAGGGTATAGCCGCTCCCGGCGGTGATATCCGGCTGCAGCAGAGGCCTGCCGTTCTTGTCCTCCAGTTGATCCAGGCAGTTATAACCGCTCTGATTCGTCAGCAGCGCCGCATTCAGCGCGATATCCGGATCAAGACCCTTGTTGAGCGCCTTCTTGATGGCGGCAAGCTCACCGGCGGCGGCCACGGCAGCGGGGACAAGCGTGGCAAGCAGGGCCAGAATGATCTTGTTTTCGGTGATGACGGCCTTCTTGGCCATCCAGCGCGCCAGGTACTCCATCAGGCCCGCATCGTTATCCTCCAGCAGATCGTTGGAGATAGGCACGATCAGGCCATAGTCCGCGCAGGTATAGCCGATACGGGAGAACGCGGGCTGGTCATTCTTTGGGATTTCGCCCATCTCAGCGGTCTTTGTGAAGCCCGCGGTGGGATGTGTGTCGATAACGCGATAGCCAGTATTGGTGTTCACAGGCTCCACCGTGACGAGAGTCGAAAGATCGACAAGCTGGCGGCGCAGCTCATTGATGCGGGTCTGCAGGTCAACGGGAACCAGGAAACCGCCGTCTTCGTTTGTACCCTCGGTCAGCGCGTTCATGAGCGGGCGCAGCGCGTCCACTCCGCCCGCGGTAGTGGGTGTTGCCCGCATACGCACGGCCCGGCAGAAAGCGCGGACATACTCGTTGCTGGCGCGCAGCCGCTCCGTCGCGTCGGCATCGTTATCGGCCGCAGGCGTTGTGGGGATCGCCGGGGCGGCGGGGGTTGCATTCTGAGCGTCCATCAGCGTTTTCACGTCTTTAATCTGGGTGTCCAAATTGGACACATCCGCCATCGCTGCGTCATAGACGGTCTTATTGCCGGCCTCAAGGGCATCCTCGGCCGCCTGCAGTTTGTCGGCGCGCTGGCCGGCGAGATCATTGAGTTTGCGTTCAAAGTTTTTCATGAGTTGCCTCCATCATTCACATAATAGGAATCGGTTGTCCAAAATGGGCACCTCGATTCCGGCGTTGATTGCTCCAGTCTCCTTAAGCTTTGGATAGACTTACTTGATCAGCTCCAGGTACCTGGCCATCATGTACCCCTTGACCTTGCCGTACTGGACCGGCTGCCAGGCCTCGCCGGCGGCGTCAGTCTCCGCGGTGCCGGCGGCGCTGACAACGCTGCCATTCGTCAGCACATTCAACACCTCACCGTGAAGCCCGGCTTCCCTGCGAAGGTTGACCGCCCCCTCTTTGGCGGCCACTTTGTATTTCTCCGCTTTTGCCTTTGCCGCCTGCTGTGCCTGCGGCGCTTTCTTGTCTTCTGCCTTCTTGTCATCAGCCATTGTTTTGATTTCCTCCTTATCCGAATTTCAGCTTTTCGATTTCCAGCCGCGCCCGCGGCCGCCAATCGTCGTTTATGGCCGGCCCCCCGGCTGAGAGAATATCAGCAGCGGTACCGCCGGGAACAAGCTCCGGGTCATCGCCGGTGCCGCCCTCGTCTCCACCGCCTGTCTGCGACTTTCCGCCGTCCCGGGAGGCTTCGTACTTCGCCCGCAAAACCGCAATGTCCGGCAGCCCCGCGCAGGACGCAAGGCTCCGTATTCCGGCGCCGACACAGGCTACCATGGATGTCGGGTCGGCGTCGTCCTCAGCCTTGTAGGCGATAATGTAGTCGGCGATACCGACCGCCACAGCCTGCTTCGCAGTCAGAAAGGCTGTCGACCGGCATAGCTTCTCGAGCTCCTCTCTCGGTGTCTTTTTCCCGCATTTTGTTTCATACGCCGCGAGGATGCTCTCCAGCCCCGAAACGAGCATTCCGAGGCTCTCCCGGTGGTCGTTTTCGTTTCCCTGCGTGGTGGTAGCCGGGAGATGCATCATGACCTGCGCCACCGGCGAGATGCCCACCTTGTCGCAGCCGGCGATAAACACGCTGGCTGCCGAGGCCGCGATGCTCTGTACCTCTGCGGTGCAGGCGATGTTGTAAAGGCGCTTGCTGTCCATCAGCGCGGTCCACATTTCAAGCCCCGCAAACAGGCTGCCGCCTGGGGAATTGACCTCAAAAACAAGTCCCTCGTCATCCGGCGCGCCGGCGTAGGTTCGCACGCCCTCGCGCACATCCCTCGGACAGGTGACGCCGATGCCAAAATAGCGGTAGAAAAACGCATCGTCATCGGAAACCACATAGCCGCTTAGTCTCGCTCTCATTTGTTTTTCCCTCCCGTCTGCGCCTCTGTGACCGCTCTGGCCATATCCAAGGGCGCGAAATTTTTGTTGAAGTAGTAAATATCTCCGCCCCTGTCTGAGCCGAGGGCCTCCTCATCCTCACGAGCCCGGATATCATCGGCGGAGTAGGCACCAATTTCACGCATGTTTTTATACCAGGTGCTGCGGGAGGCGCTGTCGCCCTTGAGTTCGGCCATCATGTTGATTTTCAGCCGCAGCCCCACATGAATTTCGCTGTCAGCAAGCTGTTTGTAGGTCCGTTCCTCCTCGTACTGGGTCACCGTTGGGTGCAGCGTCGAAACCACGTAGTCAATGGAGTTCTGCTCGTTGGAGTTGTAAGCCTGTTTCCCGGCGTAGAGCTTGGAAAGCGGTACGCCGAAAAACCTGGCGATATCCTCCACGGTGACTTCCTTGGACTCCACGAACTGCGCGTCGGCGTTGGAGATGGTGATCGGCTTGTAATCCAGTCCGAAATCGAGGATAGCCGTACGGAATGCGTTTTTCGGGCCTGTATGCGTTTTTTCCCATTCCTCCCGGACGATGTCCCTGTGCGTCACGGTCTCGGCGGTGCCGTCCGCTTTCGTTCTTGTCACCTCGCCGCTCAAATCGCCGGCAGCCACCAAAACGCCAGAGGGCGTGCCGCTGTTCTCGTAAAAGCTGCGCTCATAGTCCTGCGCGCTGCGGGCCGCCGCGATGACCTCGCTTGCCCGGCCGAGTACACTCATCCCTTTGAATCCGTCGTGGCTGTAACCCTTGACGTGGACAACGTCCTCGCAGGACAGGACCATCGGCTCGCCGGTGTACGGGTGGATGATGCCGTACCAGGGGTGGCCGTTCGTGTCCTTCCATGGATGCACCAGCTCCCAGGGCAGGGGGATGAGTTCCGCCGGCCGGCGGGAAACACGGTCCCGGATAATCCAGTCGTAGCCGTTTCCACCTGAAAGGCGGTTACCCTCAATCATGCTCTTGTGTACCGCCGGTGCCATGGCTTCATTGGGCCGGACGTTCATGAGATAAAGAATCGGGTGGTTTATGCGCTTGTTGGTGTTCTCGTCCACCACGTAATAGGGCAACTTTGCCATGGAGCCGCTGAGGATTTCCATCGCCCGCGACACCGCCGAGAGCTTCATGCACTCCTGCTCCGTGCCCCCGAAGGAGTTCACGCCAGACATGACGATTCCGGCAGACTGGGGCGTCACCGTATTTGTCAGCCGCCCGGGCGAGAATGCGGAGAGGATGCCGCGCTCAAGTCTTGTGCTCGTTGTCATCACCCCTTATCATCATCACGGCCGCAGCGATCAGCAGCGCGCCGGCCGCTATATACCCCGCCGGCTCGAAGATCAGCCAAACACCGACGGCGATTGCCGCGGCGCCCGCAAGCAGCAGCAGCACCGGCATCAGATCACGCAATGATTTGAGCATTTTCATAATTTCCTCCTACATGGCCCACTGCCCGGCCGCGATCCGGTCCTGCAGGCTCGGATTGTTCCGCCGGGTGATGGCCAGCACCAGCGCGTCCATGGCCGCGGCCACGGGATCCACGCGGGCGGTGTCGTCCTTGTACTTTTTCGAGATCCGGCTCTCATCGTTGCCGTTGGAATATTCCACAGCGTTGGCGAACCATTTCACCGCCGCCGGCGAATATTTGATGATGACCTTGCCGCTGCGCAGCAGATCCCGGAAACCCTTCACGGCCACGTTCTGGGTGCCGCAGCCCTGGTAGACCTCTACGCACAGATCCTCGTCGCCGCGCTCCTGGGCGATGGCGATCGCCAGATCAGAGGCGTTGTGTCCGTCATAGGCGATTTTGGCGGCCTTCCAGCCGTGCCGTTTCTCGTTTTGAGTAAACCACTCGGCCACAAAACGGTTTTCCGTCACCGCGCCGGGCGTGGCCGTGCAATAGTGATCCCGGCACCATTCCCGATACGGATAACGGTCGGTGTGCTCATGCCGCCCGATTCCGTCCTCAGGCATAAACCCGTGCAGCTCGATGGCCACATAACCGTCGTCCAGAAGGAAAACAGCCGCGCCACCGGTCAGGTCGATCTTTTTGCCCAGGTCAAAACCGCCGTAATATTCGCGGCCGTTGGTCAGGGCGCCAAACCAGGCCGGGCCCACCATGGCCTCCTGCAGCCGTTTCATGTCCAGTTCGTCCAGATAGCGGTTGACGCTGCCGGTCTGCCACATGCACAGGCGCCGGGTCAGAAACTTGCGGATCTTCTCCGCGTCGTTGCTGCCATAGGCCGCCGTGTATTCAGCTTCGATCTGCTCCAGCAGATACCGGCTGTAATCGTTGGGATAGCGTAGGCAGGGGTTGGCTTTTGCCCAGTTTACGCGGGCGTGGGGGTCGTCCCCCTCGTCGCACTCGCGGATCATGACAAAATAGGTGTCGTCGCGGACGCTAGGATCGTCCAGCACCCGCTTTGCGTATTCCTCCTCGGTAAAACAGGGCTTATTCTCGGCGTCGTCGCCGGCGGTGGTGATCACCAGCATCAGCGACTGCGGCCGCTTGCCGAAGGAATTAAGACCCAGATCGTAGATGTCACTGGTGGTGTGGGCGTGGTATTCATCCAGGATGAAGCAGCTCGGGGCGCCGGAGTCCTTGTTTTTGGTGTCCTTCGAGAGCGCCCGCATAAAGCCGCCCCGCGTCCGGTGCTTTACGGGGTTGGCCTTGGGAATGATCAGCCGCCGGGCGATATTGGGCGAGGCCTGGGCAATGGCCTTGGCGTCCCCGAACACGCGCATGGCCTGCCCGCGGTCCACGGCCGCGCACTCCACCTCCGGCTGCATCTCAAACCTTGCCTCCTCCGGGCAATACGGCGGGTAGATCACGTCGCCGCACATATGGTAGAGGCCCTGACCGGATTTTTCGGTAGACTTAAAATTACCCCGGGCGCGCTTTTCATAGGTGCGCTTAAAGCGCCTGGCGCCGGTATCCTTGTGGACCCAGCCATAGACAACGGAGAGGTCGAACACCTGCCAGGGCTCCAGCGTGATGGGCTCGCCCTGTTCCACGCCGCGCACCTGGCGGCATTCGCCGAACCAGCGCAGGATCCGGTCTGCACGGGTCACGTCAAAGACATAGGGAAAATCCGGATCGCCCTGGCGTTTGAGATCGTCCAGGTGCCGTTGGCAGGCGAGAATCTCATATTTGCAGCACAGTGGCATCAGCTTGCCCTGCGTCACCTGCTTGGCATAGATCGCGGACGGATGATGCAGCCCGCTGCTTTTCCTCACGGGCATTGGTTCACCTCCAAAAGAAAACGCCGGAGCCGGTGTCCAAATTGGACACGCGGCTCTGGCGTTAAACGCTCTGGCCATAACGCTGAATGCTGTCACATCGCTTTTCGCCGTTCTTGCCTCCCTTGTCAAAGGGAGGGGGACCGCGAAACGCGGTGGAGGGATTTGTCCCGCACACAGGCGGCAGTCTTGACGGCTGCCGCCCGTGCCCAGAAAAGGAAGGAAGAAGAGTCCGAGGGTTGCTCAGGCCCTCGACACAGGACTGCGGGTCATGGGCGGCTTGTCGCCGCCCTTGGCCCGTCGTATCGCCGCCCTTTCGGGTCGGCTGACGTCCCGCAGCCCTGTGTCCGGGGTCTGCCCCGGAACGCAGGCGCCTTTCGGCGCCCGCGCCCACAAAAGAAAGGAGGGATACAGCCGGGGGCCTGCCCGAGCCCCCGGCGAGAAACTGAACCGCGCAGCCAACCTGTGCCGCGCCCGGAGTACCGGCCTGACCGCAAAGATTGTCCCGGCGCTCACGGTTGTTTAGCCCCTCGCCCGGAGCTTGTCAGTCTCCAAACAGCGCACCGTCGCCGGTGTCGTCGTCCGGCAGCGGCAGCCGGATCCCGTTCCGCGCTCTGGCGTTCAGCCCCAAATCGGCCGCGCCGGCCCGGAGCTGCTTGAAATATCGGTCCTGCATCGCCGTCCAGCGGTCCGCCGCTGTGGTGTCTCCCGCCGAAATGGCGCTCGTCACCCGATTGGTGCAGCGCAGATAGTTATACTCCGCAATGAGATACCGGGCCAGCGTGTCGGCGTCAACCTGGGTCAGCGTGCCCATGGGGATCAGTACCGCCGCCAGCTCGTCAAACTTTTTCCGCAGACTCACCGGCAGATAACCCGGCGGGCTTACCTGCGCGGCGGCGGGTGCCTTCGGTTCTCTGGCCTCCCGGGCGGCCAGCTCCTCCTTGGTATAATGGCGGCTGGTCGCCTCCAGTTCCGCCGCGCTCTTCCTCGGCCGGCTCACAGCAGCACCGCCTCTTCGCCCGTCAAAGTTTCCCACCGCCGGATGATCACGTCGACGTAGCGCGGATCCAGCTCCATGCAGTACGCCGTCCTGCCCGCCTGCTCGCAGGCCACTAGGGTCGTGCCGCTGCCGGCAAAGAAATCACCCACCGCCGCGCCCGGGCGGCTGGAATTGCGGAGCTGCCAGTCGAACAGCCGCACCGGCTTCATGGTCGGGTGGTCGGCGCTTTTCGTCGGCCGGTCGAACTCCACCACGGTGGTCTGTTTCCGGTCTCCGCACCAGCGGTGGCCGGCGCCGCCCGTCCAGCCGTACAGCGAGGACAGGTGGTCGAGATCCCGCTGCCCGGTGTCGGTGTCCTCATTGTCCTTTTCACCGTGCAGGCAGGGCTCATGCTGCCAGTGATAGTCCTGACGGCTCAGAGTGGCGCTCTGCTTTACCCAGATCAGACACTGCCGCACCTGCCAGCCGACGGCCGCGCAGGCCTCCCGGAAGTTGAGCCCCGTGGTGCCGTCCGCGTGCCAGATATAATAGGGCGCGCCGGGCCTCATCACTGCATCCGCCGCTCTGAACGCCCTGGTCAAAAAATCAGTAAAATCGGCGCCGGCCTTAAAATCGTCGTTGAGGATCTGCAGGTGATCGGCGGTGCCGCCGGTAATGTCCACGTTGTACGGGGGGTCCGTCAGCAACAGGCCCAGCTTCGCGCCGGCCATGAGCTTGGCCACGTCCGAACAATCCGTGGCGTCTCCACACATCAGTCGGTGGCGGCCGAGCTGCCAAATGTCGCCGCGCTTGGACATTGGCACCGCCGGCGGTGTCGGGTCAAAATCATCCTCAAAAGCCTCGTCCGGTTCATCGAGGATGATGTCCTCGTCGGAAAAGCCGGTCAGCGTGATGTCGGCGCCGGCGTCTTTCAGCGCCTGCAGTTCCTCGCTCACCAGCGCATCGTCCCAGCTCGCCATGTCGCTCAGGCGGTTGTCCGCCAAGATGTAGGCCCGGAGCTGCATCGGACTCAGATGATCCACAATCACGCAGGGGACCTCGGGCCAGCCCTCAGCCACCGCGGCCGCGAGCCTCCCGTGGCCGGCGATGACGCGCCTGTCCATATCGATCACCATGGGCGCGATAAAGCCGTACTCCCGCAGCGAGCGCCGCAGGGCGGCGATCTGCTCCGGCGAATGGACCCGGGCGTTTTTATCGTAGGGAACCAGATCACCCGGCGGGATCATTTTAAATTGTGCCACGCTGCGCTTCAGATCCATATCAGTCTCCAAACAGGTCGTCGTTTTCCTCGCTGGCCTCCGCCTGGCTCTTTTTTCTGGCCATGCCAATACGGGAGGCCGGCGTCAGGCCGAGCTTTTCGGCATAGCGCAGGATCCCGCTCTCTAGGGAGGACAGTTTTGCGGCCAGTCCGTCCAGGGCGTCCGTAGCCTTCAGCTGCTCCGCAAGGGTCAGGTCCTCCCGGGTGGAACCATCCACCAGCTTGCTGCACAGGTCGTTCAGCCGGTCCCGCCGGGAGAGCATGGTGCAGTAGGTTGCCAGAGTTTCTGTGTCCAGGTCGTCCAGGATCTCCACGCCGCCGGTCTTCATCCTTCGCAGCGTCAGCCGCCAGTATTGCACGGCCAGCCTGTCCCCGCGGATCCGCTTCGGCAGCGTTATTGTTACCTGCGTGCGCGTAGGCAGCGTCACGGCCTCCGCCATGCTTCTGGCCGCGACCTCGGCCTTGGTCAGGTGCTTTGTCTGGGTTTCCAGCGCCTTGCTTTTCGCCATGTCAAAACCTCCTGCCCTTCCGGCTCCTCGGCGGAGCCTTGGGAATAAGCCGACGCCCACGTGGTTTGTCCCGCGCTTGATGCCGCTTGCCGGCGGCGGCTTTCGCCGCACGGCATCCGGCCGCCAGCCTATTCCCAGGGCTCCGCGCCCGCCTCTCTGCCCCTGTCTCCCGCTCCTCGCCGCTCCGCCCGCGCCTGCCGCTCCGCCGTTCCACCCGTGCTTCGCCGTGCCGCCGTTCCACCCGTTTCCGATTTCCGTTTGGGGAATTTTTCTCGCATCATAATGGTTGCAGGGTATCCAGGGCGGGGCCACAAAAATTTGGAGGGGCGGGGGGAGGGTTCCGAGCGTGCGGGTGACCATGTGCGCCGGCGTGTGTACGTAGCTTTGGGCGCTCACTTGCGGGCAAAACCGCCAGCCTTTGCCCACCGTTCGGCTGCCGTCTTGCGATCGTGGTGATACTTGCATAGGCTCTGCAAGTTTGTCGGGTCAATGAACAGTCCCCAGTCACCCTCATGTGGGATGACGTGGTCGACCACCGTCGCCCGGACTCTGTTGCCTGCCTTCGCACACTCCCGGCAGAACGGCTCGGCCAGCAGCTGCGCCGGCTGCAGGTCATCCGTCCAGACCGGCAGCAGGTACCACCCGTGATACTCCGCGCTACGGCCTCGCTTGTACGTTGGCTTATGCTTCGGACACCAACCGTCCCTAGTGAGCTCGGTGCATCCCGGATGTCGGCAGGGTCTCAGCGGTGCTTGCGCCATGGGCTATCACCTCCAGGACAAAACAAAAACGCCAGAACCAACAAGCAACTACTCGGTTGCTCATCAGCTCTGGCGTTGGACGCACTGGCCATCGACGATATCCACGATGTACTCGGTCTTGCAATACCGGCAGAACAGCGCCGTGCTTTGGCACCGTTCGCCTGGGGTCAGGTGGTGGATCCGCTTGCCCATGCCATACTGCTGGCAGATTGGGCAGATCACATAACCACCCTTCACTGGGAATATAATATCACGATTTCCAGGCGTTTGCAATATGTTCAGCTCCTTTTTGCGAGTTATTCAACTACTTTACAAGGAATACATTACCTTAATTTATAAATCAATAAACCAGGCATATCTGTACTGGCCGAAGGTGTTGGCCGTGGTATACACACCAGAGGCCCTTACGACGGCCGGCATCGGGATCCAGCCGCTATCTGAAACAAACAGCTCCATCGGCGGCAGCTGCCGGTTGAGTGATGGGCTCGCCACCCACTGCCGGGCGCTGATTGGGATCACAATGCCGTCCGTCGCCTCCTTGTTAAAGTATCGGGCCGTGCGTCGGTAGGTATCCCTCGGTCCGCAGAGCAGCGGCTCCGGCTGCAGCACCCGGCCGAAGTGCCAGCACGCTGCGACTTCGGCGTCCGAAAAGTCCGAAGTGCGCAGCACTAGATGGACGTGGTAACGATGATCGCCGTGCCGGCCCTCTATAAGATATACATAGTCGATTGGGTGTCCGGCCTGCAGTTTCAACCGCCGAAGAAATGACCTCCAGCTTTTCCGAGCATCCGAAAAGGTTGCCGGATCATGCTCTGGATCAAAGGTCAGGCAGTAAACCCGGCCTTCGGTCCCAAACAGTGCGAGCCTCAACTCCAGCCGGTCAACCCGATTACGACAAACGGAACTGTCACCCGGCGGGCGTAGGATCTTGTATTTCTCGGTGCGATCCCATGCCGTATCATCCGATGAGAGCCTCGGCCGGATCGCTCTGCACTCTTTCGTCAGAGAGCCGGCCCGCTGGCGGACACAAAACCAGGATTGCTTATCGGCCACAGAGGCCGCCTCCCTTGCGGCCTCTGTGGGCTCATGCTGTAATCAGTCAGATGTATCGGCCTTCTGCGATGTCAAAGGCCCTGCCAGTGTCAAGCTTGTCGAACGGCAAATGAATACGCGTAAAATCCCCTTGACCGTCAACTGACGGTTCCCAGTAGGCCCCTTCCCGGAGTGGTTTCTCGCGGAAGCAAAACACCTGCCCCGTCAGATCCTTCGCCAAATATCGATAGTTTGATCCCAGCGCATCCATTATGGACGCCTGCTCCTCGGCGGTGAAGTCGCTTTCTTCCAGATCGCCGTAGGGCGGGTTTGTCTGCACGGGACATAATAGCTGCTCCAGCCGGTCAAATTCTGCGGCGGCATCAACACAGTTAACCGTCACAGGGTCACCATACAAATAAATGCTTAATGCCTGAGGGGCAATCAGTTCTATGTGGGATATTGCCTCCTCGCTAAATAGATGATTGCCGATCCGTATCACACTGCCACCTCCCGCAGCCGCTGCATCTTCCGCGCCTCGTACTCCGTCAGTTTCCGCCAACGATTGATCCCGCCGAGCCGGTGCAGCCGTGTATTGGCAAACTCCACGGTATCGTAAGGGCGTTCACCCGGCAGCTCGCACCAGATGCCGGGGCCCGACATCCAGACCGACAGCACCCAGGCAACGCGCCGATCCGGCTCTCTGAAAAGTGTGCGCTTCGCGGTATAGATCGCGCCGCGGTCATTAATGTAATAGTCAGCCACGCTTGCGTCCTCCCCTCTTCGGCAGCCGGTTATAATCGGACCGCCGTAAATAAGTGTATCCCAGCCCATGCTTCCCGCAGCCGCTGCAGGTGCCTTTGTACGGATATTCAGCCGGCGGATAGCGGGCGGACACGCCGGTCTGCTCGTGTACTTCCCCGCAACGGAGGCAGAGAAAAAAGGTTTTTTGTTTATTCACAATATTTTCCTTTCCACCCGGAAACCTATATTGTATAATCCTTCCAAAGGAGTGATTTTTATGGATCTAAACCAAATCATTAATAATGCAATATACGGACCAGAAACTCAGCAATTTGTTGTGCAGGTAATCAATATACTTAAGCCATATTTGATATCGGGCTTTGTCCTCCTATTTGTTGGCAAAGTAACTAGGTATGCAATAGGGCATGGAGCTAGGGATTTATCGCTAATATGTGGTGATACTAAGCGTGTCGCCAACAAACATGCAAAGACCGCACAGGATATATATGATGTAGCAACGAGCATCAACGATATAAGAAAACTGAAATGAATTAGTAAATATGGAAACAGTCGAAACAATCGAGGATTGGAACGGTCTCTCAAAAACGCTAAAAGAATTTGATTATTCGCTGGTTCAAATGCAGTACGGGATCGAATACCCAGCGGGATTTCATGTGTGGTTTTCCGTGCCCGGCACCTGTTCCCGGCTTGAAGTTGTGACGCATGACGAGGAAGTGTCTGCGGCGATCATGGAGTATCGGCCTGACTGGAAGTAACCGTCGCGGCCTTCCAGCATTCATTGCATTTCCACTCATCCCCGCGCAGATAGATATTTGTGAGCTTTTTCCCGCATACCGGGCAAGTCTGGCGATGCCGTATGGGTTTCCCCGGTTCCAGCAATTTGCGGATACTGGAGTCAAGCAAAAAACTATATGGATTGTTCATCCTGCGTCTCCCACTCCCACAGACCGGGCATTCCTCTGGCCGGCACGGGCTCAATTAAACTGACAGGGTTGGCAAGCTCCCAGGCGTAGCGCCCTGTGGCATAGTTACCGAAAGCGAGCTCACGCTGTGAAAGTCGCGCAACGAACAGCGGATCGATCCGATGCACAGCGATCAGCTCCGCTGTTCCGATCACTGCACCGGTTGGCAACGTTCCTGGTTGCGTAATCAGATTTGCCAACGCCTGGTAGTCAAGATCACTGCTAAGTATCTCGCCCATGACATCCAGCAGCTCCTTTAGCGCCCAAGCCTCATCAAAGGTATAGCACCCAGCCGCCGCAAGCTTCGCGGACGCATGGATGGCTAACGGGCCGCGATAGCGCGTTGACCAGTTTCGGGTTTCATACTTTTTTCCCCCAGAAACGGCCAGCGTCGCCCAAGGCTGAATAACAGATAGGGCTTTCATGATTGCGCCTCCCTTCTCTCCGGCACCGGATACCAGGCAACGATGTCGATATCCTCGATTGGCGCCGATGTCCGGGAGAACCTCCAGCAGTAGCTGCTCCGATAGAGCAGTTGCATTATGGGGTCTCCCCTTTCCGACATCTGCACCTGGGCGACACACCAGCCTGGCGTATAATCCGTATCCGTCCGCCAGCCCGGGGCAACGGTGGTAGGCTCGACGGAATCAGAATTTTTCAGGTTGAGCAACTTGTTGATACTAATTCCGGATTTCAAGGATAGCGTAACAAAACTTGACAAGGGCTTATTTTGGAGCTCTGTGTAATAGCCCCCGTCATGTGAGCCATCTAAAAACCGCTGAATCGACTCACTTGACATATATGTAGCCTTGGAAATCTCGTCTATTGATACTCCGGCCGATTCACAAAGGCCAACCAAATGTACCCATGCGGCACAGGTTTGTTCAAACTTTTTTGCTTCCTTTTTTTCTTCTGCTTTCCGCTGCTTTTCGCGGTCAGCTTTGGCCTTATCATTATTTTGTTTAACTATAGGAATGGCTGTTTGACATACAAATTTGCATTTCCCGGATTTGTCGCAGTCAATGCAGCACTTGCCCAAGCTGCTATAGCAATTATGTACGCACCTGGACCAAGATGAGCTCTCGCCTTTCCCTGCCAGCCAAAAGCTTTCCGCATGATCACATTTTGCTGCTTTGTCCGCCTTGCATTCATGTTGCTGGTAGCACTCTCTTGCATAGTCAGACAAACTGCTGACGCGCTCTGATGTCAGCGTATCGGCGCGCAGCGTGAGCATCAAGGACTGCTGCGACGATGTGCACCGAGACAGTGCATAAGCGGCCGACTCATTGAGCTTTCCAGCATCAAATTTCTCAGCCCATTGGGGTAAAAGCTTTTCCCGGATTACCTTCAGCCGGGCCAGCTTTGACGCGCTGACCTTGCAGCACTCCGCCACATAGTTGCGCATTTTGCCGGGAAAGCTGTAGCCCTGCTCTTTCAGGCCGTAAAACAGCATTTCTACGCGCTCGGCCTGCTTGGAGATCTCCGCCGATGTCAACACGCGGGTGTCCGAGTTCGCGCGGATCAGCGCCAGTTCCGCCTCCAGGTCCGAGCTGTAATGATTGACAAAACACGGGACGCGCCCGGCGTTGATGTCCGCCGCGAACAGCTTGCCTTCCGGAATCCTCGCGTCGCCGGCAATGATCTGCTGCAGCGCCTTAAATCGACGGTGGCCGGAGATAATCACATAGTCACCTTCGCCGCGCTGGTTGACTACCAGCGGCGACTGCAGGCCGTCCAGCAGGATGGCATCCAAGAGGGTGTCCACATTGGACACGTCATAAAAATTTTTGTCGTTTGCGTGGATCTGTTCCGCCGGCAGAGAGGTTACGGCACCGGATGCCGTGGTGGTGTCCAATTTGGACACGTCGCCCAGGATGGACGTCAAGTCAAAGGTCTTTTTCTCGGCCATCATTCCGCGCCTCCCTTGAGATACTCGGCCACAAATCGGCGGTAATCCACGCCGGCGGCCGAGCGCGGGGAAAACTGCGGCAGCGGCTGCCGGGCAAAGGTCATGCCGTCCACCATGTCGCTCCAGCGTATGGCCTGGGCAAAAACCGGCAGGCCCATGCCCCGGAGCTGCCGTTCGGCGTCGGCCGTGGTCTCGCTCTTGCCGCGCATGGTGATGAGGCAGCCTGCCACGCGCAGCGCGGGATTGATCTGCCGCATGGACATCACCTGCTGCATGAGGTTGGCCATCCCCCGCAGGGAGAACGCGTCGAGCTTGATCGGGATCACCACATCGTCCGTCGCCAGCAGCGCCGCGGTGGCGGAGGCGGTAAAAGCCGGCGGCAGATCGATAATGACATAATCATAGGCGTCATCCTCAATAAGCGCGTCCCGGAGATCCCGCAGCGCGGTAACGTGGACGGTCTTGTCCTCCACCTTGCTGAGGTCGAGCGTCATAAGCTCTGGGCTTGCCGTGAGTATATCGACGCCCTCGATATTGGTTGTGCAGATCTCGTTGGGATAGTAGTCGTCCATAGCGGTCAGCAGCGTATACACGCCGCCGTCATCGGCTCCCGCGCCGAGAAAATCCGTGCTGTTGCATTGGCTGTCAGCGTCGATGAGCAGGACGCGCTTTTTGTAGTCGAGGGCGAGGATCGCCGCCATGTTGATGGCCGTCACCGTTTTGCCCACGCCGCCCTTGAGATTAACGATTGAGACAACTTTCATTTTCTTCTTCCTTTCGTGTTGCGATGCGCATCAAAAAATGGTACATTTGAGCAAAGGAGATGATAATATGACTGAAAAAGAACTCGCCGAGGTACTGTTGCAGTTACAGGCAGAAAGCAGACTTGCCGGCAGAAATAATCCGGAAGTGGCAATTCACAGCCTTATGGACAAATACGATATGTTATTTCTGGGCGCTCAATTTAACACGATCTATACCGACGAACTGCTACTAATGCTTAAGCAGAAGTTAAATTTACTGGTCTCCAAAGAGGACTTGCTAAAAATGGTCCCTACCGTTTGCGCGGCACTCCATATGCATACCGAGGCAATGGTCAACGTCAAAGATATGCATGAGGAGAACCCGCCGATAGCTCAGTACTCAATCGAGCTTTTTTAGCCGTGTATCCCCGCCTGGAATTGGCTTAAGCCCATAACTGGACCTAGTTTGGTTAATTGTACATTTGCCGTTTTCTATCCGCTTGAGGTTCTGCTCTCCTCTTGCGGATAGTTTTTTTGTTTTCATGGCGATCCTTTCTCAGCGCTCAGCACGGCGGCGGCCTAAAAAATGACACTCGACAAAACTCATTCTAACGGGGAAAAATGTATATCTGGCCCGGTAAAACCGGCGCTCCGGGTGGATGTAAATCACCTCGGAGCTGTATGTGCTTGCGCCAAACATCCGGCTCTCCCCAAAGGACGGTTTGTCCGGGGCCTTGTCACCTATCTGCATTAGTCATTTCCCTTTCCGCGCAATATGCCGCAAACGCCAGGGCCAGGTAAAGCTCCTCGTATTCCGGCACGTCCGGGCGAAGGCGCGCGAGCCCCTTATAGCGCAGCGCCTCGCAGCGCACAAGTCCCGCATAGCGCGTTACAAATTTATGCTCCAGCATGGTGCCTCCTAAAATGGCAGCTCGCCCGGGCTGCCCGGCGGAAGATCCTCAAAATTTACCTGCAGGGACTGATCCTCGCGCGCCTGCTGACGCAGTTCCGCTTTTACGGCGCGCCCATCGGCGGAGAGTTTACGCATGATCTCCCTGCTCTCATCCCGCGGCTTTGGCGTCATGGTCTGGCATGGGCCGTCAAACGTCAATGTCAGAGATAATTTGTCTCCATCCTTGTTTTTAGAGACCTTCAGCACGCGGTCGCTGTGGTTGTCGTTGGGATCGGAGGGATAGAGCAGCATGGCCACGTCGGCGTCCTGTTCGATCTGTCCGGACTCGCGAAAATCCGACAATGTCGGCGGCCGGGGCTTGCCCTTATCCTTTTCCGGGCGGGAGAGCTGCTGCAGCGCCACAACGGTGATACCGTGCGCCTGGGCCAGCGTGTGCAGGCCGATAGAGATATTGGTCACCATCTCGTAGCGGGATTTGCCGTCGGCGGCAATGATCCCCAGGTAATCCACAAAGATCACCTCGTAGCGGTGGCTCAGCGCGTCGGCCTGGATATCACCGACGGACCATCCGCTGGCGCGGACGAGATCCAGCGGCAGATCGTAGAGATCCTTGCAGGCGTTGCCGGCGCGTTTCCACTCCTCCGGCGTCAGTTCGTGGCGCTTGATTTTCGACAGCGGAATGTGCCCCATGCTGGAGATCAGCCGGTCCCGGATTTTTTTGTTGCCGGTCTCCAGCGAGTAATACGCCACGCGTCGGCCATCCTTTGCCAGATGCCGGGCAAACTGTAGGGACAGCAGCGTCTTGCCGGCGCTGGCATATCCGCCGATTACGACAAAGTCCCCAGGCTCCACAAACAGCCCCTTGTCCAGCGCATCGATGCCCCAGCTCAGATACTGTGGGGCCTCGTCGTAGTTTTGGGACGCCATAAACTCGTTGGCGGCGTCACGGGCGGTCAGACGCTCCGCGCCCCGTCGGCTTACAAAGAGCCCGTTGAGCTTGTCCGTCACCTTCGCCGCAGCCTCGATATTTTCGGTACCGAGGATCTCGCTGGCCGCTGCGTGGATCAGCACGAGCCTCCGGTAATCCCGCAGCGCGTCGCAGTAGTACAGCACGTCGCCGGTCTGGTGGGCCAGAGCCTCGTCAATGGCGACGCCGTAGTCCTCCCCGGTCTGCTTGCGCACGGTCAGCGGGTCGATGGGCGATCCGGCCAGATACAGGGCGGACAGCGCGTTATACAGAGTCCGGGTGATATCCGCGTCAAAGAGCTCCGCCGAGAGTTTTGCCATCGCCTCGCCGATGTGCGTCGGATCCCGGATCAGCGTGCCCAGCACGGTGAGCTGCATGGACACATAGTTATCGCGATCGTACACTCAGATCACCTCGCTATCCGTGGCCCAGCCACCCCCGCCGCGCTGTCCGGCATCCGGTGTCTCAACCACCGGATCCTCCCAGCGCCGGTTTTTGATCCACCGGCAGGGGTACGGGATGCCGATGCCGCGCTGCCAGTCCTCGGAGTGCATCTGCTTAGAGAGAGCAATGGCCATCTGGTTGATAAGCTCATCGGACGGATGCAGCTTGTCCCACTCCTTGATGGCGTCCGGTTTGTCCCTGCGTCTTTCAGCGGGGTAAAACGTCCAAAACCGTGCAAATCTCTCTGGTCTCCACGCCGGGGCCGACTTCGCCTCACGACGGCCCCCCTTCTGGGGGGCTTTAGGGGGATTAGTACTTGGTATATTAGTACTTGGTTGTGTCTGATTTCCCGTCAACGCGTTTCCTGTCGACGCAAAATCGGCTAACGGTACCGTTGACCGATTTTCGGCCAACGGAAACATTTCGCCGGGCGGACACTCGTAGATGACATATTCGTTGCCGGCAAAAGCGCCGGAATCGTCGTGCGTCTGATGCCGGACTATGTACCCCGCGGCCTCCAGCTCCTCGACGGCTTTGCCGATCGCGGCCTTGCCCTCCTGACAGATCTGGGTAAGTCCGCCGATCGTGTAATCCCAGTTATCCGGCAGGCGGAGCATCAGCGACAGCAGCCCTTTGGCCTTGAGACTGAGCCGCTTGTCGTCCAGGTGATAATTGGCCATGACGGTGTAATTTTTGGTACGCTCCACGCGACATACAGCCATAGCTCACACCTCCGCCACGCATATGGCCACGGCCTCGACGGCCAGCAGCGCCCAGATCAGCAGATGCCCGATCATACCGCCACCCGGCTATCCCAGATCGCGTCGCGGAGCTGCTGCAGCGCGCTCGCAATCTCATCCGCCGGCACGCTTGTCAGGCCCTCGTTATGGATGTCTCTCAGCACCTCACAGGCGACCTCGGCGGCGTTGTACTCGATTGGCAAAGTAACCATGTTCACACCACCTTCATGCCGGGATAGTATCCGCTGACGCTTGCGACCGCGGTCCTCCCCCGCCTTTTGACTTCCGGTGGCAGGGCCGGTGCGGATGCGTGGACGGTCTGACGCGACTGGCGGCAGCTCAGGATGTATATGTCCACGTCGCTCTGGAACAGCCTCCACTGCCCGCTGATGCGGTAGGCGGTGATCTGGTGCTCGTTGATCAGCCGGTATAGCGTGTCGTCGCTGATCAGCAGCTGCTCGGCCACCTCGGCCGGCTTAAGCAGGCGCTCAGTCATCGTAATACTCCTCCCTTGCGTATTTGAGTTCGATGGCGGCTTTGATGACGCCTTCCAGCTCGCCGTAAATCGCGTTGAACAGCTCGTGCTCATCGTCGTCGATGTGCCCGTCGCTGGCAATCTTCAACAGGTCGTCGGTGCGGTGCTTCGCCGAAAAATCACAGATCCGGTGCACCAGCGTGCATACGGCCTGGGTAAAGGTACGCTCGCTGACCTGCGGCAGCAGGGTCGCGGCTAGGCTGCTCTTGGCGCGCATATAGGTTACGCAAAGGGACTGCATCCCGCTGATGTCGGCCATGTGGATCACGATGTCATCGCTGGGCAAACCGCGACCGGATTCGTAGAGCCGGACGCTGTCCACGCTGCAACCGATAGCCTCGGCCCAGCGTTCCTGGGTCATGCCCGCAGCACGCCTCGCGTTTTCATAAATATTTCTGTATTTGGACTCCATTGCCTTTCCTCCGTTTCTATGCGAAAATTACAGTATCAGGCGGGCATCTCACCAAAGAGCGCATCGATGCTGCAGTGCAGCAGCCGAGCGATCACTGGCAATTTATCTGCGGTCGGATAACTTGCACCGATCTCCCACATTCCGACCGTAGACTGGCTCACGCCGAGCGCTGCAGCAAGATCGACCTGCTTCATGCCGGCCAATTTACGCAGCGTAGCAAGATTTTTCAAGCCATCACCTCCTGACGCATCAAGTAACTCGATTGTGGCTATCATAATATATCAAGTTACTTGAAGTGTCAATACATTTTTTCGAGTTTCTTGAAATATCCTTTACATGGCCCCTTATAACTTGTAAAGTATTATCAACGGAGTTGATATTATGAACCAAATTAAGGCGCTCAGACAACGGAATAACGTAAAGCAATCCGAGCTTGCTAGGGCGATCAATGTCAGCCAATCGGCGCTTTCTGGATATGAAACCGGGAAATATGAAGCCGACATGGAAACTTACGGAAAGCTCGCCGCATTTTTTAACGTCTCGTTGGATTTTCTCCTCACGGGAAAAGAGATTGAAAAGCCTGCTCTCGCTGCGCCAATATCCAGGCCCAACGACAAGATCGGCCAGGAGCTGGCGCGACTCCGTGCTGCCCTCAACGATGACGGGCTGGACCAGTGGCTTAATTACGGACAATACCTTACGGGCAAGCTGGAACTCCAGCGTAAGGATGGCGACAATATTTTTGATCTGCCGAAGATCCGCAAATATCTCACCGGCCCGGCCGCCGGCAAGGCCTCCCCGATTCAGGGCGAGGATTATGAGGACATCCCATACCCGGAGGACGCGCCCCGCGGCGCGGACTTCTGCGTTGATGTCCGAGGCAACAGCATGGAGCCGTATATCAGAGATGGCAGCACGGTCTATGTCAGGCGAGGCGCTGGCCTGCAACAGTTCGACGTCGGCGTTTTCTTCTACGCCGGTGACGTGTACGTCAAGCAGATCTGCACCGATTACTCCGGCGGCGTCAATCTGCTCTCGGCAAATCCGCGCCGGGAGGACGCCAATATCCGCCTCGAGCCGCCAGACGTCCCCTATCTCGTCTGCTTCGGTAAGGTGCTACTGCCGCATCGGCTGCCGGAGCCAGACTATCGCGTTGATGGATCCCGGAAATAAAACAGGCCGGACACAGCCGAAACTGCGTCCGGGCGAAAAAGTGCTTAGTACTTGGCTTGGAAGCTCGTCCGTAGGCAAGCGCGACGTCTCTACGGCGATCACCATAACGGATCAGCGGCTGCTGATCAGCACTATCAACGGCGTCGGCGTGAAAACGTGGACGCAATTCCCGTATATTAACTGCATTGGCTTCGACGGAGTCAATGGCCGCGCCGATCACTGCGACCTGTCCCTGTCATGCGACGGCCAGCGTATTACGCTCCTGGGTCCGCAGGCAGAGCTGCAGCAACTCCTCGACGCCGTCCTTGATGCCATTTGCGAATACACGCCGTTGCCGGATTGATTGGAGGGATTACAATGCCCAGATGGCTCCGCATCATCTTTTTTGTACTAGGATGTATTTTTGCCATTTTGGGGCTGCTGCTCGCCGCGTCTCAGACTTGGGACGGTATGACCTTCGGACTTGTTATGGCAGCCATCAACTTCGGACTATCCTGCATCCGGAAAAACAACGAACGTCTCTTCAAAAAGCATAAACGAGTGACTGCGCCGACGACAAAAAAGCATTTTGCGCCCGTCGTCGAGCCCGTAATCCCGGAACCCGCGGCCAATACTGCCGTTGAGCAGCCGCCAGAGCCCTCAGAGGCCGAATGGTACGCTGCAGATTCGGAGATTGGCGCAGACACCGATCCCGATATGCCGGCCGGCGGCATGAATATCATGCCAAAGCCTGGCAGCATAGCGGACAAGCTTGCGGATGCCATAGCAGCGTCACCCGTGGCCACACCGCGTAAACCAACCAGCGCAAAAAAAATCCTCGTCGCTGATCGCAAGGCCGAGGCGCGGGCCGCGGGTCTCGCCTGCTGTCCCCGCTGCGGATCCACGTCTCTCTCTGGGCAAAAGCACGGATACGGCGTGGGAAAAGCAGCAGCCGGCGTACTTCTGGTGGGCGGTATTGGACTCGTCGCCGGAGGCATTGGGTCGAACAAAGTCAAAGTGACCTGCCTCAACTGCGGCTATCAGTTTCGCCCTGGACAGAAATAAGGTGTCCAGATTGGACACAAAGCCGCCCCGGATCCGGGGCGGCCGTCCTATCAGGAGGAATCTATGCCAAAGAAAAAAGCCATCGAATTTTATTACGACGAAGGAAAAGACCTATATCGCAAACGGGTAAAAGACCCTGCCACTGGAAAGTGGGTAGATGTTTATGGCCACACCAAAGATGCACTCCGGCAGAAGGTCAAGGATCGGCAAGATGAGCTGGCTATTGCGGCCGCTGCCGTTGGCAACCCTTATGTGTATCAATACGCCGCGAAATGGTACGCGCTGCACACTGCCGACGTCGGATTAAAGCGACAGGCCGATTACAGTAACGCGATTAACAATCATATTTGCCCGGTGATCGGGCAAAAGTTCGTGCGGGACGTAAAGCCGGACGACATATTGGAGGTAATGCTTGAGGCCTCAGAGCTGTCAAAGAGCGCCCAGGGCAAGATAGTCACAACTCTAAAACGCATTTTTGAGGCCGCCGAGGACAACGGCCTGCTGGATCGCAACCCCTGTCGGCGGCTCAAAGCCGGCGGCTCTGCATCGCTTGAAAAATGGCCGCTCACGGCGGCACAGCAGCAGGCGCTCATCGATGCTACCAGGGGCACGGCAGCATATCCATTTATTATGCTGGGCCTTTTCTGCGGCCTGCGCCGGGAAGAGATCCTCGGCTTACAATGGGAGTGTATCCATCTTGACGCGGATCCGCCCTATCTGTCCGTTCGTCGGGCGCTGCGGTGGGAGCAAAATCAACCTATTATTAACGAGACGCTAAAAAGCAAAGCGGCCAGCCGGGATATCCCGATACCGCCGCAGCTCGTGGCCTGCCTCAAGGCGGAAAAAGCAGCGGAAACCTCCGACTATGTAATGCACGACACCGCGGGCAACCCCATGTCCTCCATCTCCTTCCGCCGTCGTGTGCTAGACCCGATAGCGGCGCGCAGCGCCCGGACGATTACCGTGATCGGCAAGGACGGCGTACCGCAGGAACAGCAGCTCAAGGTCGGCGACAAGGTGCGCAATCATCCGATATATATAACTATTGACTTTAGGGTTACGCCCCACTTGCTCCGGCACACCTATATCACCGAGCTTATTAAGGGCGGCGTAAACATCAAAACCGTACAGTATCTTGCCGGCCACCAAAATGTGCAGCTCACCCTCAACATTTACGCGCACGTGATGGAGCACCAGCCAAAGGATACTGCTACCTCCGTCCTAAAGGTTTTTGAGAATAGCGGGCAGGGGGTAATTCAAGGGGTACAATTTAAGCCATTATCTAAAAAAACATTGAAATACCAATTAAAATGAATTGAGGATATAAGCCCTTTTAAGCAGGGTGTCGGGGGTTCGAATCCCCCCTGGAGCACCAAAAGAAAAGACCCGCAAAGCCTTTGATATCAAGGCTTTGCGGGCCTTCTTATTTTGCTCAAATTGCCATTTTCGCCGAAAG
>Ga0183095_10695_pt1 | contig 41477 bp, 33 predicted proteins | sample BioMet4_FD_130346 | JGI IMG/M metagenome (GOLD analysis project Ga0183095, IMG submission 130346) | Microbial communities from bioreactor (seeded with sewage sludge) at LBNL, California, USA - Biofuel metagenome 4 (v2) (version 3) | ecosystem: Engineered > Bioreactor > Anaerobic > Unclassified ...
GATGAGAGTACGATTCCTGTTATAGACAATGAAAAACATCGTACGGTAAAGGGCTATATGTGGTGCGTGAGAGACGCATTGCACGGATCGGTATGCTTCAGCTATGACTTCGGTTCAAGAAGCAAGGTTACAGCACACAGACTTCTGCTTGGTTATCATGGAAATGTACAAGTTGATGGCTATAATGTATATGATGACTTCGAAAAGATTGAAGGTATAACTCTCTATGGATGCTGGGCTCATGCACGGCGTAAATTTGTAGAAGCCCTTGATGAGGATAATCAGAAAGCTGCACAAGGCCTTGTATATATCAATAAGCTGTATCATATCGAGAGTGTAGCCGATGATATGAAACTAACAGCAGATCAGAGGAAAGACAAACGTAAGGCTGAAGCATATCCAATTATCTGTGAGTTTGAAAAATGGCTTGGCGATACATGGTTGAAAGTACTTCCAGGCAGCAGAATGGGAAAAGCTATACAATATAATTATACACTCCTGCCACGTCTTGCCCGTTATGTCAATGAAGGAAGGATCAATATAGATAACAACCTTATCGAAAATGCAATAAGGCCTTTAGCCATCGGCAGGAAAAACTATCTTTTCTGTGGCAATGACGACTCAGCAGTACGTGCAGCAATAATTTATTCCTTAATAAGTTCCTGTAAGGCTGTCGGAGTTGATCCAAGAGAATGGATGACTGATATCTTAAGAAAATTACCTGTATACAAAGAATCAAAGATGGATATCAAGGAGCTATTACCAAGGAACTGGAAAAACAGGACTGATTCTTCAAATTGAAACCAACTCGAATAAAATAGTCCCAACTTGCATCAAGTTCTTCCAAGTTGAACAAACTTGATGCAAATTGGGACTTATTTGTGATTATACGTACTTAACCGAAGGCTTACGACTTATCTAATAATAAAGAACTAATGATTATAACGAACTAATATATGTCACACACATTTAACCTTTCTGTAAGTTCACAAACTTATCCCATCAAATGCCCTAGACCTGATTGGGGAAAAAATCTTTATACAAATAAAAATATTACACTTGAACAATTAATTCAATACATTATTGAAGGACACACTTTCTGTCACAACTTTAATATTAGTAAAGAAAACTTTAAAGTATTAGGAAATGTAAAGAAAGAAAAATTCTTCTTTAGTCAGTCTGTATTCTTAGACTATGACGATATTAACATAGATTGTTCATTATATGACTTCAAAGAATCACTTGAATTTAAACCAAATCTTCTTTACACTACACCTTCAGACGAAGATAATCTTCGTTGTTTTAGACTTGTATATATATTTGAAGACACGATCACTAGTACAGAAATGTATAAAGAGATAGTAACCAATATTCATAATTCTATAAAGAATAAATTTAACATTAAAATAGATGGTAGAAGTTTTTTAAGTGAAAACCAATGGGGAGGTAACGCTACTAATAATATTGAGTACTATTCTTATTATAATAATATCTATACTACTTCTATGTTTATTAATAATAATAGTCTTAAGTCCAATCCAGATAGTATATATAATAACAACACAAACAATATACCATCTGAAATGGACTTAAGGAATAATAAGAATAATACTACTAATATTATAGATTCAGAAATAGACTTAAGTAATGATTATATGAATGATTACAATTCTATGAGTATAACAGACATACTACATAAGTATAGTGAAGTATATCCTTTCTTTGAAAGTACCCCTTTAACCCCTGTAAATGAAGACACACCTTATATTATATTACCTAATAATTATATTTCAATTAAAAGATATTGGTATAAAGAAAAAAGTGTAAATAATAACGGTAATGAGTATACAATACATAGAATTGTTAAAATAAAAGACGGTCAACAAAGAAGAAAGAAACTATTCATTAACGGACTATTAAGACGTTATATGATCCCAAATATCACTAAAGAATATATGTTGACAATGTTACTATTCGAACTGTATCACTTCATAGACAATCGTAAAGATGTCATTTCAAAGAAAGATATACTAAACATCTGTAATGACGTTATGAGAACCGATATAAGACGATATAAAGAGACAATTGAACGATATAAAGACAAACGTACATTTATGTCTAACCCTCTGTATGAGGACAAATACAATGTTAATGGGAATGTTACTAAGAACATATCAAGATCATTACTATTAGAACAAAAAATCGGGGAATTATACGACTGTAGTCTAAGTGTTGAAGATAATTTAAAGGTAATGAAAGAAAACGGTATAAAGGTCGGGAAAAATACACTATTGAAGTTTAGAAAAAAATATGGTCTAGACGGAAAGAGAATAAATAAATCAAATAAAACTAATAAAGAAATAACTATGAAAGAAGAACAAACAAACAATGAAGTTAAAGACACTAATAAGAGTGTGAAGACTACTATTAATAAACAGAATAGAGTAAAGACAATCGATAATGAAACATTATCGGTTAATTATCGTATCGGTCATATAATAAAGATAAGTCGAATCAATAAGAGATTCAAAATGTTGTCCGCTGCGTAACAGGGAATAAAAAAAGACACTCAATTAAGAGTGTCTTTAAACTATTCATTAACAATATAACCTATGATATCACTAATAATGTCATTGTCTTGTATCTTATTAGTGTCAACCTTATAACTTTCTGTAGTACTATCATTCAACTTTATCACATCTTCTAAAGTATGATTAACAGGAAGAACTTTTATTTTTTCGAAATTCATTTCAATTTCTTCATCTGTTAGTAACCGATCCTTTGGAATGTCATCCACATAATCATAAGGACTATCAATTATTGAAGATGAAATAATATAACTATCTGTTAGATATAGAATTTCAAATATTTGTTTAACTGTTGAATCTGTGTGTTTCTCATACATATACTTTGTGACTCTATTAATGTTGTGAGTGTAGAACTTCCAAACATCACTAGAATAATAACAACAATAATCAGAATAACACATTTTTTCAATAACTTGAATTAATTCCCTTAATTCGTTTTTCTCCATAATTTAATTATTTTTTATGCCGTCAAAATCAACGGTAAATAAATAATAGCACAAAAAAATCAAAAAACAAAATTTAGTGCCAAATATTTTTCATCATAATTATTTCTATATCAACTAATTATAATGAAAAAACAATTATATCATCTCATAGTATTGACTTTTCCGAAATAATTATGTATTTATTATATATCAAAGATTTTTTTGAAATTTCCCATAAAATTAATTATTTTTTTATTCGAAAGAGGTTTGTTTGTGATAAATAGACCTCTTTTTTTATGTCTACATCACTAATATACACCTCAAATAACCCCATTTTTAGACGATTTAAGACACTTTTGTATCATTTCCTAACAAGTGTCTACAAATGATATAACATCCCTAAAAACCCCTTATTTTACGTTTTTTGTCCTAAAATCAAGAAAATAACATATTTTTCTATATTTTTTACTTTACTATGACTTTTTACGACTTTGGATATATTTATTAATAAATAATTAATCTAAACAGGAAAAAAGTATGAAAAGAAAAAGTTATCTAGTGATTACTATTGTGTATATAACCATTGCGTTATTAAGTCAATCAATCATTTATCAACAAAAAATTAACAAACTAGAACAAAAAATTGAGTTGTTACAACATAATTATATTAATAAGAATGTTAAACAATGAACTGGGGTGTATATAAACAGGAAGAAAAGGATAGAGGAATAGTGAGAAACTTATTTAATGATCTATTCAAGAATGTAACAATTGAATATTTACCGATAAGCGGAAGAACAGATCTAAAAATAACAGGGTGTACAACTAACAATACAGGAATTTATAATATAGAGATTAAAGAACGTTGGTTTGAAAGTTTTCTTTATCCAACCTGTTTTTTGGAGGTCGAAAAGTACAAAGAACTAGTGAAAGATAGTAATTACACACCTTTATATATATGTATATATAATGATTGGATTATGGTTTGGAACTTAAATAAGATTGATATGAATTTAATTCAAAAAGAAATTAAACTTATGAATAAAAAGACGTATAGTAATAATAAAGAAAAAGTTGAAAAGGAAGTATACAATTTACCCTTATCACTAGCGAAAAAATATAAAAGAAATAATTATGCCGTTCATTAATAGATTACCCAAAAAACACAATACTAGTGACAAACGCAAAGAAAGACAAAAGATTTACGCCACGGATCGTTGGCGTAAGTTACGACTAATCAAGTTACAAGAATCTCCACTCTGTGAAATATGTTTACTGAATAACATAGTAACTTCTGCCGATCACGTTCATCATTTAGACTCATTTATGAATTATGACGAATTGAAACGTATAGAAGTTGCGTATGACTATAATAATCTTATGTCAATCTGTGAATTTCATCATAATCAGATCCATAATAAGAGGAAATAACACCTGTATTAACATCAGATTTTAAATTATATAATATCAAATATCACAAATACAAGTTATTTAATTGAATATCAACTATTTAAATCATTTTCAAAACGACCACTAAAAACGACCACCACAATATTACATACATAGTTAAATAATTGATTTATAGGTTAATTAAATATAATGGTAACTATTGAATGGGAATAGTATCGTTCCTTTAGGGGAATGACTTGAGATATTTAAGAAAGAGACTGGACATTTTGATTGAAATGTTTAGTCTCTTTTTTTTGTATCAATCAATCCAGCCGTCTCTTTTATCATATTGATTACTTATAACAACCGTTCAAATCACAAACTAAACAAAGTAAATCAAAAGGAATAAACCTCAATATATTCAGTTCTTTTGACTCATTGTACATAATTCCAATTCAAAAAATATAAAATATTTCTTCTATTTGTTTTGTTATTTCAAATTATCCTTTTACATTTGCGGTGTACTACTATTATAGTACACTATTTTAATATCTATTTATAGGATATTAGGCTATACACTAAGTAATCAGTTATTTAAAGTTAATACATATATAATATGTAATTATACAAAGAATAATTATGATTCAATAAATAGTAGAATAGCAGATTCAGAAGAGATTGTGCTGTTTACTTTATTTTAGGTATACAATTTACATATATCATAGCCAAATAACTTAACATGAATATTACTGAGATTATTATATAAAAGTATTGTATTGAGTATTTAATTTAAAATTGTAGAACAATGGTTATAGTAGCCTTTATCGTAATTATAATAGTGATGCTAGTAGCATGATTACTGTAGTACAGCTGTTTCTAATTAGTAAACTGCAAGTTTGGAATAAATGATAATTAAATTATAAATTGAAATAAAATGCTGAAAATTGAAAATCTGTCCTTTGTATACAAGAGGTCACAAAAGAAACTATTTGATAACTTTTCTCTATCGGTTGAAAAGGGTAAAGTTTATGGTTTGTTAGGAAAGAACGGCGTGGGAAAATCAACTCTTTTATATCTTATTACAGGGCTTTTAATGCCAAAGAGTGGAAAGGTTAATTTTGACAACGAAGACGTATCTAAAAGATTGCCTAAAACACTTCGGGATATTTATATTGTACCCGAGGAATTTGATTTACCTCCTATCTCTTTTCGCAAATATATTGAATGCAATAAATCATTCTATCCTCGTTTCAGTGAAGAAAACCTCGAGAAATATCTGCATTGCTTTGATTTGAATATGGATGTGCATCTCGGAGCTTTATCAATGGGACAGAAAAAGAAAGTGTATATGAGCTTTGCATTAGCAACAAACACTTCTCTTCTTGTTATGGATGAACCAACAAACGGACTGGATATTCCTGGGAAAAGTCAGTTCAGGAAGTTTATAGCATCTGGAATGAGCGATGAAAAAACTATCATTATTTCTACTCATCAGGTTAAAGATGTTGATAACCTACTGGAACATGTAATTGTGATGGACAGCAATAAAGTTTTGCTGAATGAATCTGTTTCAGAAATTTGTCAGAAGCTATTATTTGTAGAAACCTCAAGTAATGAATCAGCAGAGGAAGCACTGTATGTTTCTCCTTCCATTCAAGGGAAAAGCATGATTCTTCCTAATAAAGAGAACGAGGAGTCGGCTATTAATCTTGAACTATTATTTAATGCTCTGCTAGCTAATACTGACAAATTGAAAGTTTATCTTCAAAATTAAAAATCAAGGTTATGATAAAGAATAATTTTATATGTATTAAGCGCTTTACTCTTCTCTATAAAAAAGATTTTATAGAGAACTGGAAAACAATGCTTCTTCGTTTTGTGATGTTATATGCCATAATGGCGATAATCTTTAGTTTTATAGGACTTTCTGAATTCAAATCAAGAACTAATTATAATTATAATCCATCGAATGGAGATAATAATTATCTGATACCTGCAACATTTATTTTCTGGGGATTTGGATGCCTTTTCGCATCACTAATGATGGAAAAAATGAAAGACAAAACTAAGAGGATTGCATATTTGATGACTCCGGCAACAAATTTTGAAAAATTCTTCTCAAGATTCCTTCCCGCTGTTGTTGTATTTATAATCGCTTTTTTTGTTGCTTTTAAATTAGCCGATTATACCAGGATAGCAATACTCTCAATACGTTATCCAGAATTTAATATAACTGCAGTAAATATTACACAAGGATTATGTAGTCAAAATCCAGGAGCAATGACAGATAATTGGATGGAATTTACAGCTCTGTTTTCTGTATATCTCTTTTTCCAGTCTTTATTTATTTTAGGAAGTACATTGTGGTATAAGAACCCGTTCATCAAAACTCTTGCAACAGGTATAGCAATAACTCTGCTTTTTTATGCGGTAGACGCCTTATTGGTAAATTCTCTGTTCAATGAAAGTCAGTTGTTTAGTGTAGGAGATTATTGCAGGGGAATAATAGAAAAATGGACAACAAGGCGAAATATTATCTTTCTTTTTTCTGTTCTGACTCTTTTTAACTGGGTTATCTCTTATTTCCGATTTAAAGACTCTGAAATTATTAATAGACTCTAAGCGTATGAACTTTAAAGAAAGTAAAGCTATTTATTTGCAGATAGCAGATAGAATATGTGACGAGATTATCTTCGGGCAATATCCTGAGGAAGAGAGAATTCCGTCAGTCAGAGAATACGCTTCCATTGTAGAAGTCAACTCAAATACCGCAATGCGCTCATTTGATTATCTTCAGTCTCAGAACATAATTTACAATAAAAGAGGCATTGGATATTTTGTATCCACCGGTGCAAAGAAATTGATTTTATCTCTCCGCAGGAAGCGTTTTATTGAAGAAGACCTCGAATGGTTTTTCCATCAAATCTACACATTGGATATTCCTATGGAGAAAATTGAAAATATGTATAACGAATTTAGTAAGAAACAAAATAGTATCAGACAATGAGACGCACAACAGTTATATTATTAGCAATCATATCATCGATGTTATTATTATCGGTGATATTTATTATTCATCTACGATTTTTTGCTCCGATTAACAAAACTGAGAAAAACTTTTTATCAAATGATAAGTTTTCCGGCAAGGTCGATTCAATAAACGTCTCCTTGTACAAGGTTATCAGATTTGTTGATGAGAGCAACAACGAAATGAATGATATATCAAGTTCGTTGATGGTTCAACCATTTAAGAACGAGCAACAGAAAGGTATGTTCTGCTATCCAAAAGAATTATCTTTTATGATAAATAAGCAAGTATCGGGCGATACACTTGTTATAAAGCTAAGTTATCCGGAAGAACAATTGACTGCTCTTCTTGATAAATACAAGTCTAAGAGAATGCATTCGGACTTCAGTCTTTATACCGACTCAGCTTCTTCGTTGTCGATAAAAAATGAATCCAAAAAAATGGGAACAATATTCAGAAAGGTTATATTGAAAAAAGCTACTGTTTATACAGTTAAAGAATTATTTATAGATTCATGTAAAATAGACAGATTAAATATTTCAGGCTATCATGCTCATATTTTTCTTGCTAATAATAAGATAAATATCTTCAGTATAGATCTTGAGAACCTGAATAACTGGAATGTAGATAAATGTGATATCAACGAAGAACATCTTACAGGAAAGGGAAATAATTATGTTAGCTTACCTAAGACTGAATGTAAAAAGATGGTATGGAAGGGTAAAACAAAAGATTCAGAGATCAATATTTCTCTCAAAGCAGACAAAGCAACTATATCATTCTAGCAGACTAAATAAATCATTTTACTAAAAAATAGAGACTATCCATTTATACAAAAGGTGGATAGTCTCATTTTTTTTGAAAGAATGAACCTTTTACCTCAATTTCTTGCATGAGCAACACACATAATAGGAAAGTTGATTATTACTTGTGGGGTGTAAATTTTATAAGTTATGATTGATAAACGATGCAAATTCAATGCTTTTATTAATCATAACTTATAAAAAAAACAATATCTTTTATCTACATTGCCCTAGATTGATTCCTGTATTTATCAATCTTAGGAATAGTTTTGTGCATGATGCAAATTCTCCTCTGAAATATAAGTTGAGTGGGTTGGGTGGGTTAGGTAGATATAATTCTATCACTTTCGTAAAAAAAAATAGAATATGTATCCTTATTATAGGAAATACATAAATAGAAAAAAATAGAAAGTTATAAGAAACAACCAACCCAACCAATCCAACCCACCCTAATTAGTTTCATTATTAAGAAATATAGCGACATCAGAATCTTACTATAAGCTCTGGAATACTGCTTCAGAAAGCTGTAGAGCACTTTTACGCACATTGATAATCAACTAGTTAGAGATATAAAAAAAGTCCCGCCTGCTTTTTTAAAAAGCAGGCGGGACTTTGAATGAACTCCGGCGGGAGTTTGATTAAAGTCCGACCGGAGTTTTATAACTGCCTATAATAGGTTTACAGATTTTGCTATTATCGCCAAGATTAATTTACAATACTTTCTAATTCTCAATTAGGCATTACAGAAAGTATATTAATCCTAAATTCGGTTTAAATAATTTCGATGGGTAATGTAACCCCAAAGTTCTGTTGTCAAGAACGAGAAGGATTGGATATCCTAAAAGTTTTACAGACGTTGAGGTTTATTATAATTTCGACATTTACTTCACAGCATTTATAAACCAGTCAATAGTTTCCTTATTTAGTTTTTGAGCTTGCAGAACTATAGGTAAATTAGCGTAGTTAGCACGGAATGCTTCTATTCGTTGCTTAAACTGATTAGGATAATAAGTGATACATCCACCTGCCGATTCCATTGTACCTAGCTCTTCATTCAGTACGATGCCTGCTTGTTTCTGTTTAAGCTGAAGAACTGTAGCACGAACGTGGCGCATCTGAGCCAAAAGACCGTCTGTTACTTCCAAAGCATCTGTTGGATAAGTTATTTTAAGGACTTTCTCTTTACTACAATCCGTTTCAGGTACATTTATAGTAAAGCTTAAGTCGTTGCCATCGTATGTAAAATCTGTCTGAACACCATTTACCAATACACTTTCTGGAACTGCAGAAGCTAGAACTTTAACTTTGAAGTTTCTGTTTGAAGGCATATCAGGATAACTTCCCTGACGAGCAGCAATCTTCACCGTCAATACATGACCTGCCTTTTCTGTTGATAACAGAGTTTTTGCATAATGAGTTGCATAGTCTTTATCATTGCCATTATCTTCGTACATTTCAAAAGATCCTTGCTTACCGGGGAATACAGTCACCGTTACAGGTTCATTGTTATTTTGCAGATTCTTCACTTTATCATATAAAGGCAATATTGAACTGGCTTTTACATAAACAGGATATTCATCAAGATTAAATGTTCGTTCAATGGATTGTCCTCCCTTTAATAAAGTGCCGGTATGCCATTCATACCAATCATTTCCTTCCGGCAGCCAAACCTTAACAGTCGACTTATCATTTTTCATCGGTGAAGTAATTGGGCAAACCAGCAGATTATCGCCAAACATATATTCATTCTTATTCTCATAAGCTTCTTTATTTTCAGGATAATCATAATACATAGGGCGACAAAGAGAGAGTGCTTCATCGTATGTTTTACGGGCCATTGTATAAACATAAGGAGCCATCTGATAACGTTCAAGAATCGTATTGCGAATAACTTCGAGGTATTTCTGACTAAAAGCCCAAGGTTCTTTGTTCAAATTAGAGTTCTTTGTAGAGTGGGTACGAAGAACTGGACTCAAAGCACCAAACTGAAGCCAGCGCACATAGAGTTCCGGATCAATATTATTAGCACCCATGTGACCACCAATATCATGACTCCAATAACCATAAAGCACATTGGAAGCTGTTGAATTGAAATATGGCTGGAAGTCAAGTGAAGTCCAGGAAATATAAGAATCACCAGAGAAACCTATCTGGTAACGGTGGTTTCCTAATCCTCCCCAACGGTGATAAAGTAACGGACGAGTTTCACGGTTTCGTTCCATATCAGAGAAAACAACATAATTAATCCACCATGTATTACTCAAGTCCTTGAATTTTCCATCATTAAGTTTTTGTTGCCAGTCGAGCCACCAAAAGTCGATGCCTTTCTTTTCCATTGAACGAAGAATTGTATTAAACCATCCACTCATAAACTGTTTGTTTGATCCTTCATAAGGAATCAATCTTGTTGAATCGGGATTTACTCCCATCCATTTTGCCATAGCAGGAAAGTTTTCTTCGTAATTGGCAATACCATCTGCAGGATGAAGATTGAGAGTTATCTGAAGCTTGTTTTGTTTCAGATATTTCAAAAATCCGTCAGGATCGGGGAACAAACGGCGGTTCCATGTATATCCGGTCCAGCCACCTTTACCAGCCTCGGTATAATGCCAGTCCATATCTACAACCAATACATCCAATGGAATATTATATGTATTAAAGTTACTAATAAGGTTGCGTAGTTCATTATCAGAATAACTCCAGTAACGTGACCACCAGTATCCGAAAGCATAACGTGGAGGCAATGGTACTTTGCCTGAGAAAGTTGTGAAATCTTTCAAAGCCGACTTGTAATTATGCCCATAAGCCATGAAATAAAAATCCTGTCCAGCCTTATTTTTACGCTCAGCAACCCAAGGCCAGTCGGAATTATCAAATAAATAATTCTTTGAATCATCAATAAATGTCCATCCATCAGTAGACAGCAATCCGTCTTCTATAGGCATAGGTTTATTGTCGTGCTCGTGAATGCCTCCATTGTATCCGTCGAGTGTACGGTAAGTTCCTTTCAGATTACCTTTCTGTACATCACCGAATTTCCAGGTTACACTTTTATTATCCTTTAGAAATTTTACACGAATATTTTTGGGAGTAAAGCGTCCGCTGCCAACTTTATAGTTTAGCTCCATTTCGGATGTTTTAATGGTTAACCAACCTCCTTTGACACCTTGTGTAAACTGTGGCACTTGTAAGTTTCGATTTACAGCCAAAAAAGAAGCCTGATCATTAAACAGCTTAGTGCTATCCCATTCCATACGTATTACACGGGGAGTTATTACTGTAAAACGAGCATCCCCCACCCTGACTACAGCTTTCTGATTTACTTTGGTTTGATTACTTGATACTGCCTGCATATAAATAGATGGCAAAAGCAACATCATTAAAAGAATAATGTTTTTGAAGTTTTTCATGATTAGATTTATTTAGACTACTTATTGTATTACAAAAATATTGAATAAAATAGTATTTACGCAAGAATCTTCGAAATAAGAATTTAGAATTTTTATTAAACAGGTCTTATAAAGAGGCAAATGCCTGGTCTTTTTTATAGTATCAATTGGCTTTCACGTTACTTTATAGTACTTTTGCTGCCGTTTGGCTAATTCATGCAATATATATGCTTAATTTCCAGAGGGATTAATGAATCAGTCAACAATATAATCTATAATAATTTGTCATTGGGAAATGAATAATTAAAATGACAACAGAATCAAAAACAAATGACCAAAGACGAATTGCAGTCCAGAACAATTGACTATTTAAGATTTCCTTTAATTATCGGAGTGGTTTTTATTCACGCTTTCTCATCAGTAGTAATTGTAAATGGAGAGATTAAAACATGCGAATCTATTGGCCCGCTTTTCTATTACTCGAGTGAATTCTTTTCTCATGTAATTGCGAGAACCAGTATACCTCTATTTTTTATTATTTCCGGATTTCTCTTTTTCTATAAAAAAAGGTTCACACCCCAACTATATAAAGAAAAACTAAAAAGCAGATTCAAATCACTCTTTATACCCTATCTGTATTGGAATATCTTTATAATACTCTATCACTTTATTATCCAGAGTTTTCCAATAAAGAACAACTTATTATATGATGCAAGTATAATTATAAGGAACTTCACATTTACTGATTTTGCTCATGCATTTGGAATTCTTTCACCCTGCCCCATAAATTATCCATTTTGGTTTATAAGAGACTTAATGCTGGCCGTGCTAATATCTCCTCTTATTCATTCTTTTATAAAAAAGACAAAGGTTTCTGGAATTGTATTTTTAGGAGTTATCTGGTATTTAGGATTTTGGTTTCACCCGGCTATCATTCGTCCGGAAACACTATTTTTCTTTAGCCTCGGAGCATTCTTTAGCATCAATAAAAAAAACATCGTTGAAGAATCACACAAACTTTTCACTTCTTCAATAATTATATATTCAATAATCGCTATAGTTGACTTGCTAACAAAGAATTTTAATTTTAATATATATATTCATAAAATAGGTATTATCTGTGGATGCGTCTGCTTCATAAACATCATAGCATTCTTTATTGATAAAGAAAAAATCACTCCAAATAAGTCATTGGTTATTGGTAGTTTTATTGTATATGCCATTCATGAACCATTCATAAAAATATTAAGAATTATACTGTTTAGAACATTAAAACCGGAATCTGACGGACTAATGACTTTGATATACTTTATAATTCCAATTTTAATTATCTTCATTACGCTGTTTATCTATTACGCTTCACGGAAGCTTTTTCCCCGGTTTACAAAACTAACCACCGGAGGAAGATAACAATATGATACACATATTAGTATATTGATAGACAGACTATCCGTATATCAAGATATAATAAATCACAAAAAATCAGGTCTCACTAAAAATTGTTTCATTTTCAACTATTTTTTCCAGTTATAATATTACCTTTGACACCATAATTCTATAAAGCATTATATTTTGAAAACATTATCTATCGGAGACCTTAAGGCTCAAGTTCCAATTATTCAAGGTGGAATGGGCGTAGGAATCTCTTTGTCAGGCCTAGCCTCGGCCGTAGCAAACGAAGGAGGCATCGGCGTAATCTCTTGCGCTGGTTTGGGACTTCTATACAATAAATTATCAAGTAATTTTAGTGAAGCATGTGTCTTAGGTCTTAAAGAAGAACTAAGAAAAGCTCGCGAAATGGTTAAAGGAACTCAGGAAAAAGCCAAAGGCATTATCGGAGTGAATGTTATGGTTGCCATGACCAACTTTGCAGATATGGTAAAAACTTCCATTGCTGAAAAAGCTGACATCATATTCAGTGGAGCCGGACTCCCTCTTGATTTACCAAGTTTCTTGCCAAAAGGAAGCAAAACAAAGCTTGTGCCTATTGTTTCATCGGCACGTGCAGTAAAAATCATCTGTGAAAAATGGCACAGTCAGTACAACTATCTTCCCGATGCTGTAGTTGTTGAAGGCCCTAAAGCCGGAGGACACCTTGGTTACAAGGAAAATCAGATTACCGACGAACACTATTCTCTGGAAGAGATTCTGCCACAAGTAGTAGCTGAAGTTGCTGTGTTTGAAGAAAAATACAATAAGAAAATTCCTGTGATTGCCGCTGGAGGTATTTACACCGGAGCAGATATTTATCGTATGATGGAGCTTGGAGCTTCGGGCGTACAGTTAGGAACCCGTTTCGTTACCACTGAAGAATGTGATGCGTCAGATGCATTTAAGCAACAATACTTAGATGCAAAGGAATGGGATATTGAAATTATTAAAAGTCCGGTAGGTATGCCTGGCCGTGCAATTAGTGGTTCATTCATTAATCAGGTTAAGGAGGGCATCAAGCAACCTAAATCTTGTCCATTCCACTGCATTAAGACTTGCGATATTTCTAAAAGTCCATACTGCATTATGCTTGCTCTTTACAATGCATTCAAAGGAAACTTTAAAAATGGATATGCTTTTGCCGGAGCAAATGCTTATAGAGCAGAAAAAATTATGAGTGTTAAAAACACTATTTCTGAATTAATGAAAGAATGGAGAGAGAAAGAACTCTTCTCAAAAAAATAAAATCTATACTATACGGAAAACTAAAACGAGGACTTCCTGCTTATAAGGAGTCCTCGTTTGTTTTTAAAAGACGTTTTTACAAACTGTAATTTCTTCTTTTTGAAACTGCAATTGACTCATTTCAGGAATAATACTTGTAAAATGAGCTGATGCCATATGTGTTTTCAAGATTTTTCCACTCTCCCACTCTTCAACCATTATTAATGTTTGTGGGTTACTTACATCTTGAAGTAGATTGTAGCTTACACATCCCGCCTCTTTTCTCGATTCTTCAACTAAGACATTAGCCAATTTTAAAAAATCTTCAACTTTATCTTCCTTTACAAAAAATTTAGCAATCACTTTTACCATTAGATTTTCCTCCTATTAAAATTATTTTTTTAAGTTATAAAAAACAACATCAAAGATACAAATAGAATTGATACATCAATGAATTTTAATATAAGATTATTCTCTATGGATAAAAAACTATTACTAAAAGGACTAAAAATCATCCTGAATATTTGCATTCCTTTTCCAGATTCGTGTATTAGCGAACAATATATGGAAATAGAAAAAATATTGCCTTTTGATTTTTATTCTTCCTCTAAACGAAGTATAAGAACGTTCTTTGTGTTTTCATCAATCCGGAAACGGTTATCGGTTCTTTCACCCACAAGCCAAAGAATTGTTTCACCGGAGCACAACACATAAACCTTTTCTTTCTGAAGAATGGAGAATTTAGCATCAGTGAGATAATCGCTCACATTCTTTTTACCTTTCATGCCAAAAGGCACAAAGCGATCTCCTGCCTGCCATTTACGAAGCGTTAATGGAGCAGATATTTTATCCGCATCAAAGCACGCTATTCTTTTATCGCGTGGAATTACGAAATCGGGGGTATAAGGGATTCGTTCTTCCTTTATAACCGGTTTATCATCTTCCGGCTGTTCAATCTTTGACGATGAGTCTAGTTTCTTCATCAACAAATGTGTTCTGTCTCTGACTATAATCCACGAATCGGAAAGGAACTTCCGGCCCGATTGTCTATCCAAACTAAGAAATATATCATCTATCTGAGCGGGATTAAAACCAAGAGGAAATAGAATCTCAAAAAGTAATGAACGAGGAGAAGGTTCTGCCAGAAGCTTATCTATGGAAATCCCCTCCTCTGATATTACTCTACTCTTGCCATCCTCAATCACCTTGTTATATATAAGCGAAGCATCGGAAAGATGTGAAGCTGTTGAAAATAGACTAGCTTTAATAGAAGGATTAATAGTTTCCATCATTGGAAGAATATTAAGACGAATCTTATTGCGAGTATATTCATCCTGAAGATTGGTGCTATCAGTAACAAAATCTTGTTTCATTTCCTGCAAATAAGCAAGAATATCTTCCCGACTTACAGCCAGCAGCGGACGAACAATGCATTTATTCTTCGGACTAATGCCGGTCAGACCATTAATGCCTGTTCCACGGATTAGGTTAAGCAAAAGAGTTTCTACGCTGTCATCTCTGTGATGTGCCACAGCCACAACATCCGCATTCACCTCTTTGCGCAGCTCTTCAAACCAATTGTAACGAAGTTCCCGAGCAGCCATCTCAATGGAAACCTGATGTTCTGCAGCATAACCGTTAGTATCGAAATGGATTACGTGAAGAGGAATATTCTGTTCCTTGCAGAGTTTACGAACAAAAAGTTCATCGCGGTCAGATTCTTCTCCACGAAGATGGAAATTACAATGAGCCGCCTCGCAGGAATAGCCAAGATAAACCAACACTCGAAGTAAGGCAACCGAATCGGCACCTCCACTTAACGCAATCAGAATCTTATCATTAAGTCCGAAAAGCTTTTCTTTTTCAATATAATGGGCTATCTGAAGATGAAACATATCACAAAGGTAAGAGTTTTAACGAACAATAAGTATGCCTATGTTTATTTAAAAACATTCTAAATAATTTGTTCACTCAACTATTATACTTTATCTTTGTATAAAACAATGTAAAGTATGCGTTTATCTGAACTAAACACAGGCGAAAGAGGCGTAATTGTAAAGGTTATGGGCCATGGCGGATTCCGCAAAAGAATTGTGGAGATGGGATTCATCAAAGGAAAAGTGGTCGAAGTACTGTTGAACGCTCCTCTTAAAGATCCTATTAAATATAAAATTCTTGGATATGAAATTTCTCTTCGCAGAAGTGAAGCTGAAATGATTGAAATTATCAGTGAGCAAGAAGCTGAAGAACAAACTGGCGCATCGCCTCATTTTCACGGATCAATTAATGAAGAAAGACTTTTAACTGAGGATGAACTTAAAAATCTTGCTTTAAGAAAGCGTAGAACCATCAATGTAGCATTGGTAGGAAACCCCAATTGCGGTAAGACTTCTTTATTTAATCTGGCATCCGGAGCTCACGAACATGTGGGCAATTACAGTGGTGTAACAGTGGATGCTAAAGAAGGCTTCTTCGATTTCCAGGGCTACCGATTTAAAATTGTGGATCTTCCAGGTACTTATTCTCTGTCGGCATATACTCCCGAAGAGATTTATGTACGCCAACATATCATCGAAGAAACACCGGACGTTATAATCAACGTTGTTGATGCATCCAATCTGGAGCGTAATCTATACCTCACCACTCAGCTTATCGATATGAATGTGCGTATGGTGATAGCACTTAATATGTACGACGAGTTGGAAGCTAGTGGCAACAAACTAAATTACCGATTATTAAGTAAGTTATTTGGTGTACCAATGGTTCCAACTGTCTGCAAAAAGAACCTTGGAATAGAACATCTGTTTCACCTGGTAATCAACCTGTACGAAGGAGCCGACTTCTTTGGCAAGAATGGTGAGATTCATAAAGAGGTTTTAAAGGAATTGCAAGATTGGCATCGTACTAACGTGAACGAAGCCGAACATGAAGAACACATGGACGATTATGTGGCGCCTGATAAATCTCGTCAGAAGATATACCGACACATTCATATCAACCACGGACCGGATATAGAAAAAGGAATAGAGTATGTAAAAGCCGAAATCTCAAAGAACGAAGAAATAAGACATCTTTACTCTACCCGCTATCTTTCCATTAAACTGCTTGAAAACGATAAAAGCGTAGAAAAGTTTATCCGTACACTTCCTAATAGTACCGAAATATTTGCCGCTAAAGAAAAAGCAGCCAGAAAGATTCAGATTGCAATGAACGAAGATAGCGAATCGGCTATCACTAATGCAAAATATGGATTCATAACAGGAGCGCTCAAAGAAACCTTTATAGATAATCACTTGGAAAAGGATCAGATGACAAAGGTGTTGGACACCATTGTTACGCATAAAATATGGGGATACCCTATATTCTTCCTGTTCATGTGGATTATGTTTCAGGGAACGTTCTCTCTGGGGGCATACCCAATGGCTGCTCTTGAATGGCTGGTAGATGCTCTCAGACACTTTGTAGAAAACACTATGACAGCAGGTCCGCTGAAAGATATGATTGTAGACGGAATAATAGGTGGAGTTGGTGGAGTTATTGTTTTCCTTCCCAACATTCTACTACTTTACTTCTTCATCTCTTTAATGGAGGATTCGGGATACATGGCCCGTGCAGCATTTATTATGGATAAAATTATGCATAAGATGGGACTTCACGGAAAATCATTCATTCCTTTGGTTATGGGATTTGGATGTAACGTACCTGCTATTCTTGCATCAAGAACCATTGAGAACAGAAAGAGCCGACTTATCACCATATTGGTAAATCCATTAATGAGCTGTAGTGCACGCTTACCTATTTACCTATTGCTGGTTGGAACATTCTTCCCAGGCAAAGCCAGTCTGGTTCTGTTATCCATTTATGTAACCGGAATACTTCTGGCTGTATTAATGGCCCGATTGTTCAGCAAAGTGTTGGTTAAAGGTGAAGATACTCCTTTTGTAATGGAGCTCCCACCCTATCGTATGCCGACAATGAAAGCTATCACCCGTCACACATGGGAAAAAGGACAGCAATACCTCAGAAAGATGGGAGGAGTAATTATGATTGCCTCTATCATAATCTGGTATTTGGGCTATTATCCTAATCACAATTCATACAAGACCGTTGCAGAACAGCAGGAAAATTCCTATATCGGTCAGATTGGGAAAGCTATCGAGCCTGCAATCAAGCCATTAGGTTTCGACTGGAAACTTGGAATTGGTTTGGTATCGGGTGTTGGAGCAAAGGAATTAGTAGTGAGCACACTTGGAGTTCTATATACAAATGATGCCGGAGTAAGCAAGTCTAATCTTGCAGAACGTATACCTATTACTCCGCTAGCCGCTTACAGTCTGATGCTTTTTGTTCTTATCTATTTCCCCTGCATTGCCACACTCGCCGCTATTAAGCAAGAGTCGGGCAGTTGGAAATGGGCCGCATTTGCAGCGTTGTACACCACATCGCTGGCTTGGATTATCGCCTTTAGTTTTTATCAAATAGGAAATATGTTATTATGAGCTTACAAGAATTAATAGTTTCGGCAATTGTTTTCTTCTGCGTATTCTACGTAGGAAACAGAATTGTACTTTTTTTCAGAAATTCAAATAACAATGAAAACCCATGTGCAAATTGCACAAGTGGCTGTGAATTAAGAGATATGATGGAAAAGAAGAAGCAACAGTGCAGAGATTTGAAGAGGAACGAAAAGAAAAAATGCTGTAGATAGGCAAAATTATAGTGCAAGATGCTTGGATTTTAAGAAATATCTATTACCTTTGCACTCGCAATCACGAAATAAGGTCTCTTGGCCGAGTGGCTAGGCACCGGTCTGCAAAACCGTCTACGGCGGTTCGAATCCGCCAGAGACCTCTTTAAATCCTTGTAACTAACTGAATTTCAGTATATGGTTACAAGGATTTTTGCTTTAAGAATTAAAAAGAAGACTAAAACCACCGATTCTCAACGATTTAAGGGATTTTCGAGGGTTATATAGTAAAACCGATTTTTTTAAATTACTTTTGAATAGTATATAAATAATACACCTAAGTAAGCCAAAATATGAAATCGATATTCAGCAAAGAACAGCAAAAGAAGGCTTCTTTCATTTTGGAGAATCCTCTATCTAAGTTATCTGAACTTTATTCTAATGAAATAAAGGACTTAGCTGTGGTTTGGTGCTACTATTCGGGCAAGATAGAAGGCAATACTTATACGTACGTTGAAACCGAAGCATTACTGAAAGACGGTATCACTTCTGAAAAAAGATACGAGGATGCCAAGATGCTTAAAAACCTCTACAACACTTTTATTTCCGAATTAGAATATATCCATAAAGAACAAAATCAAGAAATTATTGACGAACGTACTTTTTTCAGAGTACATCAATCTATTTCTACAGGATTGGTATCTAATGAAGAATCGGGCTCATTACGGACACGTGCAGTTCGTATTAGCGGAACGGATTATATTCCACCAAAGAATCAACCAGAAATAAAAAGTAAACTAAATGAAATTCTTTTTCAGCAAGAAGGATATACCAATCCTTTAGAGAAGGCGGTGTATTTGCATTGTAATTTGGCTCGTCTGCAACCTTTCATTGATGGAAACAAGCGGACTGCACGAATGATAGAAAGCATTGCATTGATGAACGCAGACATAATCCCTGTATATTCCGCTAAAGACTCTGATATTCTGAATTACAGAAAAGGATTGATAGCTTTCTACGAAACAGAGGATTACAGCCTATATGCTGATTATTTTCTGAATAGACAGATTGAAAGAATCAAGGATATAGAATAACAATTTATTTTAGCCTTAAAATTACCTCAACAGTACTGTTTATGCTGTCATCTATCCCAAACTATTAATTCCTGTTATTCCTACATTTTTTAGCCCCAAGCTATTAAGCTTAGGGCTCTTGAATTTATTAAGAGAGTTATTTTTTATAATCGAAATCGTAATGCCAACTATTTCTAAATACTTCTGACTCCGGAGTTCGTTCCTGACCTTGAGGTATTATACATGAAACACTTAAATATAGAGGTACCGTATCAACTTCTGCCTTTAAAGTCTTTCCCTTCAATTTAACGACTACATTCTTAGGAGCTTCACGATTGTATTTTAATCTATATAACAGCCCAACATAATATGAGCTATCTATTTTGTTATAATAATTATAACGCAACTCTTCTTTTAAATGATTCATATAATTACCTAAGCTATCTAGATCTCTAACAGAACGAACAGTGCGAGTACCATTTTCAACGCACAAAAAGCCCAACGGAACGTTTTTATACCTATCAACACCCTGGAATACTGAGGATATATTCTTATTCTCAAAATCCATAACCTCGATAGATTCCACTTTTTCTGCAATGCCATCTACAAAAGGTGGAATTCTACCCATCCACCTTCGCTCTGGATTGCATTCCTTACATTTAAGGGTTAAAAGATAGGTCTTGCTGCCACAAGCAGAATCATCAAGCACAACTTCTCGCATATCTACACTTTCTATCCTAAAATTGTGATAGTATGTCCAAAAATGGCTATGATACCAGAATCCTATGATTCCACCAATCACAACAATTACAATAAGAACAATTATAATAAGAACTTTTATAATTGACGATATTATTTTTTTCTTATTCATATATTATTATTTTCTTTTCACTATATAAAGAGTGCAAATATTTGAATTATTAGAAATAAGTAGTTTACCATCAGAATAATATTCTAATTGACTACCACCAGTTGCGTTTGTAATTTGAACATAATGATTTCCAATTAAATAATTATTCGAAACAAAATTAGCAGAATTATCAGCTTCTACAAAACCTATAACAAAAATATTTGAATTATTATATAAAGCATTTTGTATCTGGTCATAACTCGGAGCATTTATTGTTTCTACTCTATTACCTACATGGTTTTGAATAAAATCTGAAATTCTCCAAGCATATGTAGATTCTTTTAACTTACTGCGCTCGTTCAATTCATAATTTGTATAATTGTAATTATTTTCTTGAATAATAGTTGTTTGAAAAAGAGCATCAACTGTATTAAATCCTAAATTACGACACTCTTCAGCTGACAACGAGAATTTATTCAATTGCAGATCCCATGTATGAGAATGTCCGGATTGATATAGATCCTTAGCTACACTATTAAACAATTCAGGATAACATTGCATCAAGAACTTCTCAAGTACAGCTGCGCCACATGTCCCAGCGTTACCTTGATTAATAAATATTTTTTGATTCAATAGATCATTCAAATCTTTCTCGTATATCTCTTCATCAATACATTGGTAAGGTTGAGCTACTCCTAATCCATAATCCCTTGAATCTCTACCAGACTCAGTGCTAGAAGAAGAAGATGAAGAACTACCCCCAGCTGAAGACGTACCGCCGCCTCCTCCACCGCCTCCACCACCAACATTGTTCGGATAATAAGGCTGAGAAGCTGAATAAGGATATTGTGATTCATAATTATTATACTGTGGCATATATGGACATGTATGATAAGTTTTACTTTCACATGACATCCATTGTTGACAATATTCACATTTTGATTGACAGACAGTTACTTCTGGCAAAGTATAATTACATGGAGTTGTAGAAAGATGATACTGCCCTGTAGAATAATCTTCACAAGGGTAATATATTATTTCACTACCCATGCTTTGAGCACTTGCCGTTTGAATACCGATATTTATATTTCCTCCTGTTATCATTGGCAGCAAATTTACCTGAAATATCAGTATTATAATAAATTTCTTCATAATATTGACTATTTCTTATAGATTATCGTTCTTAAAACCTGTTTTCCGGCTTTAATATTAAGCACATAAGTTCCCTTTTGTAGACGGGGAGAGATTGACACTGTATGATTATCGTTCCTTAAATCACCAAGACTAATAACATCAACTAATAAACCAGTACTGTTGAAAAAACGTGCTTCTACATTATTTGCAGCATTCAGTAATTTAAATGTTGCAATGAAACTTACATCAAATGGATTAGGTGCTACTATAATTTTTTCCTCAACCTTCACTGATTCATTTGAAATTCTACTATTCATCGGCTTTACGCCGTTACGGTATAATTCAATATACATAGGGCGTTCTGGCTCACGCAATTTCTGAGAATAAAGGCTTAGGCTACCAGAAATCTGATTAGGCCAAATCTCCATTTTCATATTATCCATACGATAATCAACTCCTTGTGGACCAGTGTATCGCTCCCCTAATTTTAATTGAGAATTTTCAAAATGCATTATGCCTTTGTTGTCAATGTTGGCTTCAAATGGAATCGTTTGATTATTTATCACCAGATTACCTGCATATTTATTTCCATCCTTACCAAAATTCATTGTTACAGGTTTTTCACCGAGAATATACTTGCCACTCCAATCAAACATTACTACAATACCTTGATATTCACCTGATAATGAATTTATATCATTAGTCGTAATATTAATATTTGGCATCTCAGAAGGAATATTTATCTTACTACTATCATTGTATGCACGCTCGTGAAGATAGTTTTCTGGATTTGTTCTTTGTAATTCTATCCAAGCATCAGCATACCCAAGTTTTCCAGCACGTTCCAGATAAAATTTAGCTGTTTCATCATTCTGTTCTACACCATAACCATTTCTATAACACAAGCCAAGCATATAAAGGGCCGATGTCACATCATAATCAGCTGCCTGACGAAACAAGGTAGCAGCCTTTTCATAATCCTGTTCACATCCCAAACCTTTATAATACATAAAGCCCAGATCATAACGACAGATTACAGAACCAGCATCTACTCCAGTCTGGAAGCATTGAAATGCTTTATCAAAGTTTTGTTTTACTCCGGCATGAGCATCTTTAAACATCATACCAAGATTATGATACGCCTCTGGATTACCTGATTTACCAGAGTTTTCAAGATAATTTATTGCTGCTAGAGAATCAATGCCAACACCAACACCATGCATATACGCCATACCTAACGTATTCATAGCCATTGAATTCTCATTTTCGGCATACTTTTTCAATAAGACAACAGCTTGCGACTTCGTTATTTTATTATTTATACCCTTTATTGCATTGACAGCCTCCATTACATCCCTACAATCATTTGCCTTTTGAGCAAAAACACTAATAGGATTTACTATTGAAAGTAAGGCTATTAGAAAAGCACTATTTCTAATACTGCTTTTTACTATTGTAAATATATTTTTTACTACCATACAAATTCACTACCAACATTATTTTCTTTTACATTCTTCTTCTCATAAATACCATCTAGCAATCTGATAGCATAAGGACGATGTTTATAAAGTTCCTCAAGATTTTTATTCATTAAATTCTCACGATACCTATATTGTTCCCTTATTTTATTAACCTCCTTAAAATAAGCATACACTTGTGTTCTTTCTTTTACACTATCAACTTGCTCTGTAAGACCTGCACTCAGCAAACTGTTCCAAGCATTATTGCAATCATTATTAATATTATTTAAGGTTTTCAATTCAAAAAATGCATCGAGTTGATTTTTACTCAATACTTTATCAAGAAAATCCATCTCGTCATTCCATACATTTTTACGAGGATCTTTTTCCAACTCACGAGTTAAATCAAGAGCTTTTTTCATAATTTTTTCCAGCTGGTCTTTTTTACAAAAATCTCTTTGACATAAGCGCAAAACAAAGCCTATATTTTCACCTGAAATATTATTAAATGGAATTAAAATAGTATTGATTGAGTCTTTATACAAATTATCTACTGCAAGTTTTGACTTGACACGCTTTTGAAAGTTTTCCCTATAAACTATAGAGCAACGAGCCTTATTAATTTCTCGATTTAAAATCATACGATGTAAATTTGGTGCAATAATTTGAGGCACATAATAAGTCATTGTCATTTCCGCAAATTTTTCATCAGCATTCTCACAGCCTGTTTGCTGAACCCAGGCCTTTTGACTGTCAGTCAGTTCACACTCCAGACCCGGCATTTGTTGAGTCTGAGCGCTTATGGTACACATCATAGCGAAGGATGCCATAAACAATAAAAATGTTTTTTTCATTTGTAAAAATTTAAATTAGTGCGAGTATCTCAACCCGCAATTATATTCGTTAATAAATTTATTTGCTTCTTCATAAATAGCATCAGCAAAATTACTTTCTACTTTAGCTTTAGTAGAAACTATCCTATCGGCATATTGCATAGCTGCTTCTCTATTACCAATAATAGAATAAGATCTCATTAAATAAAGCTTTGGTAATAAATGCATTGGCTGCATATTCTCTATAATCTTCAAAGATTCAATAGCTTGATCAGTCTCATGCATTCTCATCTTTGCATCCCAAAGACCATAATAAACTTCTGGCGATGATGAGTATTTCTGAGCTCCAGTAAATGCGTTCTTAGCACTTTCATAATTACCTATCAAAATATAATTTCTGCCTAAAGTATTATAATAGGCTTCTGATGTTCCTATTTTATCCTGAAGGTCAATAAGATCCATGTCTCCTACATATTGACCGTTCTTGATAACGGCCTGAATTTTTGTAAGTTTTAATTGAGAATTAACAAATCTAAAATTCTTATAAAGGAAACATAATCCAATTAATACGATCATCACAGGAACTATAAGCGTACATCTATTTATGTATTTATTCGTATCCGAAACTGTAATAGCAAATTGTGATATCAAATATGCGCTAAAGCACATTACCATAAGCCATACACTAACAGATGTATATAAAAAATTTACCAACCCCATCAATGCAATAGCTATAAAAAAAACAAATAACTCAAGATTCTTCTTTTTATAAGATACTATTATCATTAACGCAAAGAATGACGCAAAGAATGACATTCCTATAATACCGCCTTCTATACCGGCTTCCAGATAATCATTATATGGCATAGCTACAAAATCAGCGTGTGCTCTTTCTGCCTTTGCGCCAGCATTTGACTGGAAATAACGACTTTGAGCTAAATTATAAGTTTTTTCAAACATACCATAACCATAACCCATAGGCTTCTCTACTATAAGTTGTGTCGCAGTTTTCCATATAAAAATACGCCCCTGGCTTGAACCTTGCTTGAAATTATACAATACTACAACAATTATTATTAATAGTGGCAGCATAACAAGCAGAGCAATATATTTATATTTTGTGGCTATACGCTTCTTTAAAATGAGCCAACATGAAACATAAATCACATTCAGCACTACTAAACCAATATAAGCCGTTCTACACTTCAGAACAATAACAATGAAAGTCAAAAGTAAATACAACAATAAATTTATCTTTCTTCTTTTTCCTACCATTATTCTATTAAGCACTACTACTAAAGCACCTATCAAGTATATGGCTGTAGAAGATGGATTCTCATTAAGACCAGTTATCGAGATAAAAGGATTAGAAGAATACATCACGTCTAGCATTTGGAAGCCTACAACAATTACATTCAAACCTGCTAGGAATAATATAATATTCTCTATAAAGTTCCATCTCAACCAGCCTTTTCGTAATTGTATTGATAATGCTAACATGAATAACAATGACGACACTAAGTACCAAGTTCGATACTGCTCAGAAGTCACTATTTGTGTATAAACTATCACATACGCTATCCATGCCACTACGAATAAAACCAGTCTATTGTTGAATTCTTTTGACTTGCATTGACTTTTATACATAGTAATCATCAGTAATAATGCTATCACACTTTCAGAAAGTAGCGAATATGATAATGATGGATAAACAAAAAGATGGGTATCCAATATTGAAAGTGCACATATCAGCATCACAAGAATTTGAGCTAGCATATCCTTGCGAACAATAGTAGTATTTTTCATCTTTAGTTAAGTATTGTTTTGATGTTAAGTCTAGAAAAGTTTTACCACCATACTTGTTTCCCTTTTTCGTAGGTAAAAATACGCTCCTCATGACCTTTTGTTAAATCATTCAGAAGGTATAATCCTCCGCTTGGCATATTGTCAAACACTAATTTCGTTTCTGTTGCCATCATTTTCCCAAGAACTCTCCACACTCCATGATCGTAAACATTTAACTGATATAAATCCCCTATTTCAATGCAGTTACCATCATTACGCGGAATATATCTAATCTTAGAAATTTTAGTAGGTGTTTTAAGTTTTAAGCCTACCCAATGTCCATCAGGACTAACGCCATTAAATCCAGTAAGAATGTTACCATCAAAAACTGTTTCTTTAGTTTGCCACTGGGTGCCTTGAGTTCCTATAATAGCTCCCTCTAGCTTATTATTAGCTTGGTCATAAAATTCAAGCTCATTAATATTTCCAAAAGAATTTTCAGGACTCATATATCTCAAATATTGATAGGAATTATTGTCGGTTACATTTCTTTCATACCAGTATCCCTCTGTTATGCCTTCATGCATAAAGAAAGTAGCAGCATCAGAGAAATCACTCTTATTACTTCCCTGGAACTTACCATACGCCATTCTAAAGTTAAAGAAATCCTGCTTACCAAAGAAAGGATACTTTCTATATAGAGTCATTGTCTCTTTATGTTTATAGTCGCAGGCCACATCTCTTATACTACCATCATCATTAATAATAAATGGATTCCCAACAGGAGTAAATGCTCCATTATCGTAAAATGCTATTGAATACATTATGTTTCTACCCATAGATTTAAATGTAACTTTATAACCTGTGATACGACCATAGTATACTGGGAACCAATCTTTTTGATCAAACACGCATATATAGGCTACTTTATGGTCAATATAGTGCTGTGGTATAGTTCTAGTTACATCAGCTGTCTTACAATATTCATCTGTTACATCTATATACTTGGGGTTAATAAACATCTCTGGTAATGACTTTTCAAATTTTAAATCATTAACAATATCTCCATTCATCTCAAAGCATTTTCTAAATACTTTTGGCTTCAGATAGCTATGGAAATATTGCGCTGTATCACCTGGTTCACAGCCCATATAGAAAGGTGTTGCTTTGCCATTTGGAAGCAATATTACGCTCCATTCATGTGCATTTGTTCTGTTACCCCAATGTGGAGTATAATCAATAGTAGAGGGAATACCAGCAGCTCTTAAAAGAGTTACAAGATATGTTGCCTCTTCACGGCATGTTCCGGTACGATGCTTACTTAGATCAGCCAAACTTGGTGGAAATTCTCCAATGTTATTAATAAATTCAAACTGGCTCATAACATCCGTAACCTTCAGGGCCTCAGATACAGCACTGCCTATCTTGAAAAAATCATTTTTATGATTATTCTTACACTTCTTTATAATTTGCCAATGCTGGTTATTATCTCCATTATACTCATTCTGAACCACTACTTCTTTACCTGTTCCGGGCTCTTCTTCTGATTCCAAGCACAAGCCAGAATCTTTATTCATTATTTTACACAAGCCATTACCAACAGGTATTATAATCCACTGTTGATGCTTAGCTCTTAGATAATTATATTTTCCAGCAACATTATTGGGCATCAAGCTTACCCAACGATTTTCAAGACAAACATTAGGATTATACTGCGGTGAAATTTTCCAACTTGGATATCCTTCATAGTCAAAACTCAATAAAAGATTATCATCAGCATCTGAATATTCTGTTAAATAAACAGGCTTCTCTATAGTACTTGCTAGTGTATCCATTGAGATATAATGACCAGTTGCCATATTCTTTACTAGACACAAAGAATCTGAGTAATCTACAAAGTCTGATTTCTGATTTTCTATTGAGGCTAACTCTATATAATCTAGCATAAAAGAATGGTTTACAGGCTTTATTACTATCTCATTATTACCTTTATTTAGATTTACAAGAATACCGAATCTACTACTTCTAAAAGTATGCTCAGACACTGTCGGTTCAAACCATACATTATCTATCAGCTTACCATTTATATAGATAGCTGCTTGAGTATCTCCACCAGATGTAGTATATCTAAAATTAACTAATTTAGAACTTGCGATATCCGATGGTACATTTATAATAACCAATTGGGGTTCGTTCTCTAACAGAACGGCTTTCCCTGTTGATGAGCTAGTTTCCTGTATTATTTTACAACCATTGCATTTTCCATCTGCAGCAACAAATCTTACTCCTCTTTTACTCCAGAACATATTTTTTCTGAGACATGGATATTCACACTTCACAGTGCTACGCCATAGGCTTAATGGTTCATTAGAAATGCGGTAAGGCAAAACATAATTCAAGAAATACTTTTTATCATAGTCCTTATTCCAATTAACCTTGTTCCAAACATCTACAGCCTGATTAATCGAATTAATAAGATAATCGGCATTTATGGCGCTGATATCAGATTTTCTCTGAAATTCTAATGGTTGTATTCCAGCTAATATCTGATTAAAGGTATTGCCACGTATTTCAATTGGAAGCCTACTTATAAAACCATATATCTTTTGATATTTCTCTGCTGACTCACCATATACTGAATAATAATATGGCATATTCTCTATTAAAAATTTTGCACAATCATACTTTAAATGGTCTGAATCATTTTTAAACGATTGTAATATTTTTAGTAGTTCTTGCTTATTTTCACCTGCATACAACAATGCTTTATCAAGTTTACTTTTCAGAATCTTATTATCCTGAGCATAAACATTGATATTAAAAATAATGCAAACAAGACATACGATGACTTTTGTTGAGATTACGCACTTCTCAATTACACTTTTGAATTTTAATTGTTTCATTTATTTAGACTAATAGTTTAATATAATTTTAAATTCAAAAGTATAAATTTTACTTTCACTACATTATATACTATGTTACATTTTATTTAAAACACGTTACACAAACCACAAAACTATCTTAATTTTCATTAAAATAACAAATGCAGACAGCATTCAGCTGATAAAAGGTAAGCGGAAGGACAGTGGAAAACTTTGCACTCCCACGTTCTGCTTGATACATACGACGACCTAACCATAGCCTTAAAGAACCTCCTTAGCCTTAGCACTCTACTGATCAATGGTTTCTGTCCCCTCCATTCCATTGATACGGTTTGGAAAGAAAATAATCTTTGCCTTCGACATTCTTGTAAAAACCTTAGCGAACAAGACAGTGTAATACAATTTATAATCACCTATTTTACAGATTGTTAAACAAACTCATTTTCTTTTGTAAGAAAGCTATATTTTATGCTTTCTCCGCCTCCAAGCGGATCACTGAAGCGACAAAACAATTCAAAAAAATCCCTGATAATTATTAATTATCAGGGATTTTTTTCTGGAAATTAGAATAGAAGGACCGTTCAAGCATCTTTATGATCGAAAGAGGAAAATCAGCCAGAAGACTTAATACGGCCTATAGCTGCAAATTGTTTCAGCTTGATTTAACTTCAAATAACTTTCTCGTATAGTTTGAACCAATCCAGTCCGTAGTTACCCAGACCCAAGTCTACGGTATCAATATATTCAAAACCGCATTTCTCATACAACAAAATAGCTGGAATATTCTTTTCGTAAACATCCAAACGAATAGATTTCATGCCTGACTTTTGAGCAAGTTCAAACGAAAAATCTATCAAAGTACGACCAACTCCTATTTTCAGGTATGAAGGATGCACTACAAAAGTACGCACAATAAAAATAGAACTGTAATCTGTATCTAATTTCCATTTAACACCATCATAGGCTTCTTCTGGCTGATGATCTAAAATAATTGAACCAACAATCTTGCCTTCATATCTAGCAACAAAAAGATTATTATTCTGAATACCAGTAACCGCATTTTCACGAATGGGATAAACACCTTTTATCCATCCGGGATAATTGGTCGTAGCAGACAAATAATCATTCAGATCATCGTACAGTCTTTCTAATTCATCAATATCAACATAAATGCCAGATTCTATTACTAAATTGATAATTACAACTATTTAAGCTACAAAGGTATAATTTCCATCTAAATAAAAGATACCGGTAATATATTTTAAAGCTGCTTTGGTAAATACCTTTCTATAAAAATAAAGTAAGCTCTCAATATCAAATTTATATTCAATAGTGTATTCAGTATCAAATACTGCAGGATATTCATCACCATCTTCTTTGGCACATTCAACATAGATAAGCCATTAAGGAAATAAAATAAAAATGCCCAAAGAATCTAAAAAAACTTTCATTTAGACACACAAATACGCATAATCAGCATTTTTATCAAATAAATAAAGAAATAAATCAAAATAAAACCGATAAAATATATCATTTTGATTATTTTTCTATATCTTTGATTAATACAACCTTAATCAAAAAGCCAACATTATGAACAACGAATTAGAGATGAACTCCAACTCATTGGTGAAATTTCTGCAAAAAAGTCCTGCTGAGTTTACCAAAGCAGATATAATCTCTTTTATCAGAGAGAAAGAGATACGAATGATTAACTTTATGTATCCTGCCGGGGATGGTCGACTGAAAACTTTAAACTTTGTAATCAATGATGCTGCTTATCTGAATGCTATTCTTACCTGCGGTGAACGGGTAGATGGATCGAGCCTTTTTACTTTCATTGAGGCAGGTAGCAGTGACTTGTATGCCATTCCTCGTTTTCGCACTGCATTTGTTGATCCTTTCGCCGAAATTCCTACGTTAACAATGCTTTGCTCTTTCTTTAATAAAGATGGAGATCCGCTGGAGAGCTCACCGGAATATACATTGCATAAGGCTTGCCGGGCTTTCAATAAAGTTACCGGAATGGAGTTTGAGGCTATGGGCGAACTGGAATATTATGTTATAGCTCCGGATGACGGACTTTTCCCAGCCACAGATCAGCACGGTTATCATGAATCTGGTCCTTATGATAAGTTTAACCAGTTCCGTACTCTGTGCATGAAATACATTTCTCAGGCTAACGGAAAGATAAAGTACGGACACTCTGAAGTAGGGAATTTTACTCAAGAGGGACTGACTTACGAACAAAATGAGATTGAATTTCTCCCCTCTCCTGCTGAAGATGCTGCCGATCAGCTGATGATTGCCAAATGGGTAATCCGTAATTTAGCTAGTCAATATGGGTATAATATTACTTTTGCTCCGAAAATTACTGTCGGAAAAGCAGGTTCCGGATTGCATATTCACATGCGTATAACAAAAGATGGAAAGAACCAGATGTTGAAGGATGGTACATTGTCGGATACTGCACGAAAAGCAATAGCCGGAATGATGTGCCTGGCACCTTCCATTACAGCTTTCGGCAACACTACTCCTACCTCTTATTTCCGACTGGTGCCACATCAGGAAGCTCCAACCAATATTTGCTGGGGAGACAGGAATCGCTCCGTACTGGTTCGTGTACCTTTGGGATGGTCGGCAAAGAAAGATATGTGCGCTTTAGCCAATCCGCTGGAAAGTCCCAGTGATTACGATACAACACAAAAGCAAACTGTAGAAATGCGTTCGCCGGATGGCTCTGCAGATATCTATCAGTTGTTGGCCAGTATGGCTGTTGCTTGTCGTCATGGCTTTGAGATAGATGATGCTTTAGGTATTGCCGAAAGAACTTACGTAAATGTAGATATCCATAAGGAAGAGAATCAGGAACGACTAAAAGCTCTCGACCAACTGCCCGACAGTTGTTCTGCTTCTGCCGACCGCTTGCAGCAGCAACGAACTATCTTTGAGAAATACAATGTATTTAGTCCAAGTATGATTGATGGCGTAATCTGCAAGCTAAAGGCTTATAATGACACAACGCTTCGTGATGAAGCACAAAATAATCCTGCAAAAATGAAAGAAGTTGTGAATACTTATTTCCATTGCGGATAATAAAACAATCAATACACAGACTTTAAATCATTGTTTAGTATTTAACTAAAGTATAAATTCAAAAATACAAATTATTCATAAATAGGAGAATAAACAATTCTAAGCTAATATAATAGTTACAGATGAAACCAGAATAGATTCTATAAGAGTTTATTCTGGTTTATTTTTTATAGCCAACTGATCACTGACTGTTTTATATAAAAATAGAATTATACAAAATTCACAATAAAGCGTTAATATATAAAATAGATTAAAAGTACATCTTTTCAAACAAAACATTAAAAATAAAATCTATATATTTAACTTCAAATTAAACTTTTAAAAGCTAAACGCAACATGAAAAAGATTATTCTACTATGTTTATTCAGTTTATCTTTGTGCAATGTCGGTGCACAGAAAGTACTAAAAAGCTTCCCTTTTTATATCGATGGTACTTTTAAAAAAGACTACGAAGAATACAAGGCTGGCACTCCTTTGAAGTTTAATCAGTTAGTATTAACTGAAAGAGGAGCCGCTGGGGATGAAACACTTAAAGCTGCTGTAGTTGTAGACAATACACAGTTTGCTATTCCTTATAGCATGCTGAAAGTGATGGATCTCAACCCTACCGACAATAAATCGTTCTGGGAATATAAGGCACTACAGAATGATATCTACGAAAAAATTTGGGATAAAGGATACCAATACGATATTCGTCAGGATTTAAATGATGAAGCTAACGAATACATAAAGAACCTGAGCAGTTCCAAACTGTTTTACGAAGATCCGTACACAGAAGACTATGTAAACGGACTTTTTGCTTCTGTTATTTATAACAATTTTAATGATAAAAGATTGGGAACTTTAAATGTTTATATTTTAAAGGCTCCTGCTCCCGACAGTTTTATATTGCCTAACGGTTCTTTGGTCTTAAGTACCGGCCTGCTTTCCACATTAGATTCAGAAGAAGAGCTGACAGCTATTATGGCTTCGGAAGTAGCACACTTTATTTTAGACCATGCCATAATAAACGTAAATAAAGAAGTAGCACGCGAAAAGAGAGCTGCTTTCTGGGGTGGCGTTGTAGGAGGTGTTCTGGCTGCCGGCGAAGAATATCTGATGAGTAAAAGTGACTATTACATACCGGGAACAGCTACTGCTGCGGTTGCACTTATCTCATCGGCCATTTTCGATAAAACAAGTCAACGACTGGGTATGACTTATAGTCGCGATCAGGAAAAGGTTGCCGATCAATGTGCTATTGATTTTCTGAAAATGAAAAACATGCAACCTTCCGCATTGGCTTCCGGTCTTACTAAAATAAAGAACTACTACGAAGAACATCGGGATTATTACACCCTTTCAAAATACGGTCCTTATGCTGAATTCGACAAACGTATAGAACGTTTGGGAGAAAACAAAGAATGCACAATCAATCATCGTTACAACAAAATTATGTCTTCTGTGAATACTTTTAATTCAATATTGATGCTTAACGGTAAACGCTATGACGATGCTGCTTTATTGGTAAACAAGAATATTAAAAACAAAGTAGCTTCGGATGATGATTATGTTTTGCTTGCAAAAACAAATATGGCATTGTATAATACGGAAGAAAAGAATAACGAAAGTTTATCCTTGATTCAGAAAGCAAAATCAATAACAGAGGTTCCGAATCTGAATACTGATAAACAAGAAATTCTTGCATTACTTCGTTTAAACAAACAGGGCAAAGCAGCTTCCAGTCTTAAGGAATACATCGATCATCTTTCAGCATTCCTTGATCAGACAAGAAGTGCTGATGATTCCACATGGGCTTCTACTGAATTAAACTGGGCAAACAAACTGCTACAAAGAATTAGCATCTTATAAAAGATAAGAAGAGGCTGTTCAAAAAAGCAAAATTAAGTCTCTGAATATTTAATATTTAAAGCGGTTTCAGACAGAGATCTAAAGAAATTGACTAGTCCTAAATAACCGTTACAGGCTTCTGTGACAAAAATATAATTAATAAAGCAGATGAAAGGGGTTGTTCCGATTTTGAAGTGCCCCCGAAAAGTTAGACGTTTAATAATTAATTTATATTTGTATGAGCTCGGCACAATACCGGGCTCATACTTTTTAATCTAAGCTTAATTCTTGTATATTGTTCTTTCCATTCTATATTACTTATTTCTTTTCAGCATAAGTCTGTCAGAAATAGACTTTGGAAGCTCCTTTTCATAGTGAGTTACGTAAATAATCGTTTTATCCTTTCGTTCACAGAAAGCCTCAACAATAGCTTTTACTCTTTTTCGGTTGGTTGTATCCAGTCCATGAAGGGGTTCATCAAGGATTAGCAGTTCCGGGTCTTTCACAAAGGCACGCGCCAAAAGAACCAGACGTTGCTCTCCGGATGATATTTGTAGGAACGGACGATCTTTGATATCCAGAATGCCAAAGATATCCATCCACCATTCACAGATTGACATCTGATCGGGGCGTGGTTTCTTGTACAGTCCAATTGAGTCGTGCAATCCGGAAGCTACAATATCTATTGTGGGCAGATTCTTCAAGTAGGCACGGTGCATCTCGGGAGATACATATCCGATATGCTTCTTTATTTCCCAGATACTCTCACCCGATCCTCGCTTACGACCGAAAAGGCTGATATCACAAGCATAAGATTGAGGATTGTCGGCACATACCAAGCTTAACAATGTTGATTTTCCTGCTCCGTTCTCACCGGAGAGTGCCCACTTTTGTCCGCGGAGAATCTGCCAGTCGAGTTCTTTCAAGATGGTACGTTCGCCATAACGAATGGAAACCTTATTTAGCTTAACCACCTCTTCGGAATCAAACAGATTATCGCCGTATTCAAGATCAATAATGCCTTGTTTCTTTTCCTCAGACAATACTGTGGCTGTATTAGACACATAACTTGCCAGATATTCTTCGCGGGTTACTTTCTTACCGCAGGTACGAACCTTAACCGGCAATACATGAGTAATAAAATCGGGAATATCGTCTAGCATGGAGAGTACCAGAATAATCTGCAGGGACGATTTAGAAGTCAGCCTTTGCAAAACATCATGCAATAAATCGCGCGTCTTGGCATCGAGTCCGATAAACGGATTATCCATTACCAGTACTCTTGGGTTAGTGAGCAAAGTCTTTGTCAGCTGAAACTTCCGAAGCTCACCGCTGGAAAGCAGAATCAGTTTCTTATCAAGCATCGGTTCAATGGCAAACAGCTCAAACAGTTCATCACGTAGTTGCATATCTGTTATTTCGCCCAGACTATCTTTTACAACCGGAGCATCATCCTGATCGTGCGCATTCCATCTTTGCTGATAGTAGTAGTTGGCATCGGCCGCACCATACGTATCACGAAAAGCAATGTATTTTATATTTTCATAAGCCAGATTGCTGACTGAAGGAGAGAAATCATATTCCAGTTTACCTTCTTTCAGAGGAAATTTTCCTGTTATTGTATCTACCAGTAAACTCTTCCCACTCGCATTGGGACCAACGATTGCCAGATGTTCTCCGGCTTCCAGACTCATAGTCAGAGGATGGGTAAAGCGGTACATCTCATTGCGGGCCACTCCTCCCTCCAAACGAATAATTGATTGCATTTTGATTGATTTTATTCCAAAAACAGTGCAAAAGTAGTGTTTTATTCTTCAAAAATTATAAATATAGTAAGCTAATCATTTTTAGTTTAATGTTTTATTACAATTACAGAATATTAATACGTTAAATTTGTATATATTTGTATTTCTGCATTTTAAGTTATTAAACAAACATTATTAATAATAGAGTTATGATTAAAAGATTATTCTTTGGTGCTCTGGCCCTTTCCGCAGCATTGACTGTCAGTGCTGACGAAGGTAGATTGCTGCGTTTTCCCAACATTCATGGCGATAAGATCGTTTTCTCGTATGCAGGCGATCTTTACTCTGTGAATAAATCGGGAGGAACAGCGCGTAAACTTACCTCGAACATTGGTTATGAGATGTTTCCTCACTTCTCTCCGGACGGCAAACAGATTGCGTTCACCGGACAGTATGACGGAAATACGGAAGTGTTTATTATGCCTGCTGAAGGCGGAGAACCTAAACGACTGACATATACCGCTACTCTGGGTCGTGATGATCTTGGCGACCGCATGGGACCAAATAACATTGTACTGGACTGGACCCGAGACGGAAAGAGCATTTTGTTCCGTTCTCGTCAAAATACATTCAATGACTTCACCGGTCAGCTACTTACCATTCCGGCAAACGGTGGTATACCTACAGAGATTCCATTGAAGAACGGCGGGTTCTCAACTTATTCACCGGACGGAAAACAACTGGCGTACAACTATGTGTTCCGCGAATTCCGTACCTGGAAACGTTATCAGGGAGGTATGGCCGATGATATCCGTATCTTCGATTTCAATACCAAGGAATCAAAGAAAATCACTAATAATATACGGCAGGATATTTTCCCTATGTGGGGCCAGAACGGAGATGAGATTTACTTCACTTCCGACCGTGATGATGTGATGAATCTTTATGTTTATCAAATCTCTACCCAACAAACCAAACAGCTTACTTTCTATAAGGATTATGATATTAAGTTCCCTAGTATTGGTGGCGACCAGATTGTTTACGAATATGGCGGTTACATCTACCTGTTCGACACAAAGAGCAAAACAGCCAGTAAGGTAACAGTCAACATCAATAACGATCAGGAATATTCTCGTCCGGAATGGAAGGATGTAAGTACCCAAATTTCCTCTTACGCCATCTCTCCAAATGGGGAACGCGTTATTCTTACAGGCCGTGGAGATATCTTCTCGCTTCCTGGAAAAGAGGGTATTACCTATAATCTAACCAACTCATCGGATGCTAACGACCAGAATGGACTTTGGTCGCCCGACGGCAAATACATTTCTTATGTATCGGACAAGGACGGAGAGTTCCGCATCTATGTGCGTAATGCTGTAACAGGAGAAGAAAGCGTGGCAACCAAAGATATCAAGACTTATATTATTGACTATTCATGGTCGCCAGATTCTAAAAAGATTCTTTGGAGCGATAAGAAGAATACACTCAACATTACCGATTTAGCTACCGGAAAGACAACGCTGGTTGAGGAATCGGGAGTGTCTATATTCAACGACTTCAACTGGTCGCCCGATAGTCGTTTCATTACCTATACCCGTCCGGAAAAGACAATGAGTAATATCATTGTTTACGAAGTGGCTACGGGAGCCAAACACCTTATTACTGATGGATGGTATGATTCCGACTCTCCCAATTTCAGTTCGGATGGCAAATATCTGATCTTTACATCGGCACGTACGTTTAACCCAACTTACAGTCAAACAGAATGGAACCATGCATACAACAACATGGGTAAAGTATACATTCTTCCTTTAACCAAGGATGCCAAAATACCATTCGCTCCGGTTAATGATATGGTTAATCCTACTGCAGCGCCTAAAGAAACTGCTCCTGCAAAAGAGAGCAAAGGGAAAAAGAAAGCTCCTGTAAAGGAAGAATCTTTGGCATACAACTTCGACAATATCGAAAGCCGCGTAGTGGAACTTCCTACTCAGGCTGGTAATTACAGATATCTGCACATGGTAGGGCAAAAGGCTTATTACCAACGCGGGGGAAGTGTTGTGATGTACGACCTTGACAAGAAGAGCGAAACAGATTTGGGTGCATATATTATCTTCGGTAGCGGATACAAGAAAGCTTTGGCTATTAAAGACCAGAAGATGCAGGTAATCGATGTTCCTACATCTGCTGTGAGCATCAGCGAACCTATCAGCCTGGGAGATATGAAGAAACTGGTTGATTATCATCAGGAATGGATGCAGATATACAATGAAAGCTGGAGACAGATGCGCGATTTCTTCTATGCTAAGAATATGCATGGTGTAGACTGGAACGAAGTTTACAACAAATACAAGGTACTTATTCCATACGTAAACCACCGAACCGACCTGACTTACATTTTAGGTGAAATGATTGGCGAGCTGAGCATTGGTCATGCTTATTCTCAGAATGGCGAGCATCCTACTCCTACCCGCATACCTATGGGACTTCTTGGAGCCAGCTTCACAAAAGATGCCTCAGGTTTCTTCCAGGTAGCTTCTGTTACAGAGGGTGCCAACTGGGACAAATCTACCCGCAATCCGCTAACCATGCCGGGAGTAGAGGTAAAGAAGGGCGATTATATTATTGCCATCAACGGTAAACTGCTCAATGAAGTACAAGACCCACAGGAGTTATTGATTGGTCAGGCTGGAAAGACTGTAGAACTAACCGTAAACACTGTTGCTTCCGAAAAAGGAGCACGCAAAGTGTTGGTTACTCCACTGAGTGATGTTTCTAAACTTAATTACTATAACTGGGTAGAGAACAACACACGCAAGGTGAACGAAGCTACCAATGGTGAAGTTGGTTATATCCATATTCCGGATATGGGTGTTGACGGACTGAATGAGTTTGTGAAACATTACTATCCTCAACTGATGAAGAAAGCACTGATCATTGACGATCGTGGTAACGGTGGTGGAAACGTATCTCCTATGATTATTGAAAGACTGATGCGTACCCCTACTTTCTTCACAATGCATACCAATCAGAAGGAAGGTTCTGTGAATCCGGTTGGAACATTTATGGGACCAAAGGTATTGCTTATAAATGAATATTCTGCATCTGATGGCGACCTCTTCCCTTACCGTTTCAAGTTCAATAACCTTGGTACCGTAATTGGTAAACGAACCTGGGGAGGTGTAGTTGGTTACAGTGGCACAGTTCCAGTTGTGGATGGCGGTTCTATTGTTACTCCATCTTACGCTCCTTTTGCTGCCGATGGCAGTGGCTTCATTATTGAAGGTAGAGGTGTGGAACCAAACATTGAACTGGAAAACGACGCTTACAAGGAATATATGGGCGAAGACCAACAGCTGAACAAAGCAATTGAGGTTGCCTTAGATAAGCTGAAGACAGAAAGAAAGGATATTCCTGCTATCCCGGCTTTTCCGGACAAGAGCAAAAAGAATAAATAAGGGTTTTCCTTAAAATTATAATACTGGGGTTGCTTCTACTTTGAAGTGACCCCTTCTTTTTTGCCTACTAAGATCTCTTTTGTAATACTATAAGGCTAATACTCTTTAAAAAGTGATATATCAAATCGCCCATCTGTGACATTTACAACAGAAGTAGAATCTTTACATTTTAAGGTAAATGAAAATCTTCCGCTTACAATATTCTTTATAGTATCAAGCTTAGTGATGTAAATAGATCCTCTATTTTCATATAGCCCGGCACAGGTTCCATCCTCAATAAGATGAAAATAGATTCCATTTATTACTAAATTTTCATTTTCCTTAGGATTTACAATATTAAAAGCTAAACTTCTATTTGAACCCTTACGGTCAGCCCCTATCAATAGTTCTATGTTATTGTCTTTTTTTGTAATTGCAGCCCATACATCAGGACTCATTGCAGAAGCTAGAGTATTATATGCTACCCATACATTTCCATTTACATAACACCCTATATTATTATTTCCTTCATGGGTTTCTGCAGGTAATTTATTCCAATCAATATCATCTTCGCATGAATCACACGAGAATGCAGATATTAGGAACATCAGCATTATTAAAGAATATCTAATCGTTTTTTTCTTCATAGTAATTTAAAATTAAAATTAGTTTGATTATTATATAAAACAAACTACTAATTAAATTATTTTTTTTGATAAATATCGCAATTTTATACATTAAATAATATAACTACACTAATTATTATTTGTAATAATATTCCTCATATTTTCGAGTTCTGAAAGACTTCATTTTCTTATTGGTTATCCTCTTTCATTTTATTGGGCAATAGTTCCAACTTTATTCACCAATAAAATAAATCCATTGGCCAATGGATTAAAATGATTAACCAGCTTTTCTGCATCTACTTTCCATCAAAAGACTTTTCCATATTAAGCAATCGTTTTTACATAAAGAAGGCTGCTATAAAGCTGCTTTTTACTGCCTTTTTATTCTTTTAGGGAAATCCCTATCAAAGAATGGGGAATATTGCTGGACGGGGGAATATTCTCGCCCTACTTTTGATGCATAACAAAGAAACAAAGGTATTAACAATTAAAAACTTGTTGTTATGAAAAAGATTATATTAACATTGGTTGCCATCATGATGGTTACAATGAGTTCAGTAAGCATGGCTTCAAATAAGGGCAAACATAACAATGGTAATTGCAGAGAAATAAGTATTGAAGCATACGAGAATTACAGAAATCACGGTCGCGGACATAACAAGAAAGTTTACGTAGAGTACAATGAGTACAACAATCGCGATAACCGTGATTACTACGATAATGACGATCGCTACGAAGGTCGTGAATACAGAGACAGGGATTATAGAGACAGAGACTGCCGTGACAGAGACGACAGATGCGATGAACGCAGACACCACCACGGTAATAGCGATGCAAAGACAGTAGGTACAATCCTGGGCGTTGCTTCTCTGATTCTTTTAGCTACTTCTCACTAAGAAATTAAATAGTTACACCAGACATAACAGCTAAACTAACATTACACTAGACATAACTACTAAACTTGCAAATCCTGCAGTAAGCGCAACATAGCAATATGCCGTTTACGCAGGATTTTTTCTATCAATAAGAGCCTCAACACTATCCCGATATTTCCTTCCAACTGGTATTTTTTTCCCTTCAAGAAGAATAAATGTGCTTGATATAGCCTCTATTTTGTTTATGGCAACCAAATAAGATCTATGAATACGGATAAACAGGTTGGCAGATAGTTTATTCTCAAGCGCAGAAAGACTGCCATATACAATGATCTTCTTTTCGGGTGTTACTACCTGATAATAGTTACTAAGACTATGAATGTATAAAATACTGTTGATGGGAATTTTATAAAACCTGCGTTCCGATTTAATGGAGATAAACTCCTCTTCCTTTAAGTCTGCCAGGCGTTGTTCCTTATGAATTATATCAGCAGCTTTACCAACCGCCTTCTCAAACCGTTCGAATGATACCGGTTTTAGCAAATAATCAATGGCATTAACCTCATAGCTCTCCAAGGCAAAGTTGCTAAAGGCTGTGCAAAAAATAACTTTGGGTGGAATAGCCAGACTCTTTATCCACTCCATGCCATTGAGTTTAGGCATCTGGATATCCAGAAATACCAGATCAACAGGGTTTTCATTCAGGAAGCTGCTTGCCTCAAGAGCATTTGTGCAACGTCCTGCAACTTCAAAACCTTCCAGGCGATCAAGGTATATCTCAAGTACATCAAGTGCCAACTCTTCATCATCAACCAGTAAACAACGTATCGGATTCATAGCTATAATTTTATTTTCAAGGTACTTATATAATGTTGCTCTACTGTTTTGGT
>Ga0183095_10398_pt2 | contig 41459 bp, 34 predicted proteins | sample BioMet4_FD_130346 | JGI IMG/M metagenome (GOLD analysis project Ga0183095, IMG submission 130346) | Microbial communities from bioreactor (seeded with sewage sludge) at LBNL, California, USA - Biofuel metagenome 4 (v2) (version 3) | ecosystem: Engineered > Bioreactor > Anaerobic > Unclassified ...
GTATCCTTGGATAAAGTACTTAATAAATCATCCGGTATAAGGCCTAAGATTTTCTGAATATTGATTTTTTGTCCTGAATACATTTATGTCTTGGTTTTGATATAAATGTACAATAAAAACAAAAACATTAAAGAGTCATATAATATTAGTTATCAACAAATTAATGTTAATAACTTTAATATAAGATTAATTATTAAAACATATTATTTGTAGACTAAAAATCTTTCGACCACTACGGGTCACAGACCCGCGCTAGCCAGGGGCTGCCCGGTGACGACTCTTGGTTTCCCCTTCACCAAAAACACGGCTAAGAGACTGGAATCAGAAATGATGCCGTATGTTTGAAAAATTAAAATAATAAATGACAGATCCATAGTGGCTTACATGGATTACATACCCAGAGGGGTGTTGGATTATATTAAACCAATAATATTCTAATTAACAATGAATCTGATATTTAAAGTTATAAATCAGGGTTTTTGATGCAAAAAGTAGGGAGAGTAGGGAGTAGAAAAGTAGGGAAATAATATGTTAAAAATAATTCCTGTGAATCTCTCCTATTTCATCACTTCACAAAAATTGAAATAAATCCTTATGGATTTATGAAATATTATGTCGTAAATTGCTTTTATAAATGAGAATCTAAATAGATCATTTAAAAAGAGCGATATGATATTGTCATTTAAAATTGATTATCAAACTCACGGGGAGGATAAGGTCTTTGTCGCCGGTTCTTCACCCGAAATGGGGGAATGGAATCCTGAGAAGGCTGTTCCGATGAGAGATAAAGGAACCGGAGAATGGGAAACCGAATTAAGAGGTTCTTTTTCTACCAATTTCGAATATAAATATCTCGTCAAAAATAATGGAGGTTTCATTTGGGAAATGGGGAGACCCAGAAAACTGAATATTGATGAAAAAGCCTTTGACGAAATTCGTGCCAGAGATTTTTGGCGGCCTTTAAAAAATCCTGATAGACCTATTTATTCCTCCGCATTTACCAAGGTTCTGATGCGCAGGGAAACCATTGAAAGAAAGACTGAGATTAATCCTTCACCCAGAATTCTGCGGATTCAGATCACAGTTCCCAGAATCAGTCCAAAATATAAACTGGCACTTTTGGGAGATCAGCCAATTTTTGGCGAATGGAAGGAAGAACAGGCCATTATCATGGACGATTCAGATTTCCCTTTGTGGAAATTTGATTTTGATGCAAGTAAAATCAATTTTCCTCTTCAGTTTAAGTACGCGGTGTACGATACGGAGGCTAAAAAAGTGCTGATCTGGGAGCAAGGGAGCAACCGGGTGATAAGAGATTTTGTTTGCAAATCACCCCGGAGCATTAAAGTGCATACGGACGAAAAATTTCGTTTTCAAACAGCCCAGCACTGGAAAGGAGCAGGAGTATCGATCCCCTTGTTTTCATTAAGAACCGAAAAAAGCGGCGGAATCGGAGAATATCCTGATCTGATCAAGATGGTGGATTGGGCTAAACAGGCAGGGTTAAAACTGATCCAGCTTCTCCCGCTGAATGATACAATAGCAACTCATACCTGGGTGGATTCCTATCCCTATAAATCCATCTCAACAATGGCTTTAAACCCGGATTACATCAATATCAATAAAATCGGAATACTGGATGACGAGAATCTCCTGTTAGGCTTTATGAAGGCATTGACAGGTTATAATGAAATGGAGACTGTCCACTATGAAGATGTTCATAAAGTCAAATACAAGTTCTTTAAATTCATCTTTGAACAGCAGATACATCAAATCATTGAGAATCCTGCTTACCAGAAATTCTTCAATGAAAACCAGGAATGGCTGATTCCCTATGGAGCTTTTTGTTATCTTAGAGATAAATACAAAACGGCAGATTTCAGATCATGGCCGGAATATTCTTCTTATAATCAAAGGGCCATTGAAGAGCTTTCTTCTCCGGGAACCAATGATTATCCGCTTATCGCTATTCATTATTTTATTCAGTATCACGCGTACAAACAATTGCACGAAGCAGCCGAATATGCCCGTGCCAACAGAGTGGTGCTTAAGGGAGATATTCCCATTGGAATCAGTCCAAACAGCGTAGATGCCTGGGTACATCCGGAATTGTTCAACCTGGATCAGCAGGCAGGAGCACCTCCCGATGAATTCTCCGATCTTGGGCAAAATTGGGGGTTTCCCACCTATCGTTGGGATAAAATGGCTGAAGACGGTTACTCCTGGTGGATCAAAAGACTGAAACAAATGTCATTGTTTTTTGATGTCATTCGCATTGATCATATCCAGGGATTGTTCCGAATATGGGAGATTCCAATTGAGCAGATTCAGGGAATAATGGGGCATTATTATCCGGCAATGGCGCTAAAGCGCGATGAGATAATGGAAGCCGGCCTCATGTTTAATGAGGAACGATACACCAAGCCATACATTCGGGAATATTTTCTCCGGGAATTATTCGGTGATGAAACCGAGGAAGTTAAATCCACTTTTTTAAGAGAGTATGAACCGGAAAAGTACAATTTGAAATCCAATTTTGATTCTCAGAAAAAAATATGGGAGTATTTTGAACAAAACAAAATTGGAGAGGAGTTAACCGGGAAAGAAACGCGTATGCGCGATGGTTTATGCAACCTGATAAGCGAAGTGATTTTTCTACGTGATCCAAGAAAGCCTAATCTTTTCCATCCACGATTCGCGTTAAATGATACCAATTCCTATCTTAACCTGAAAGATGAATCAAGATTCTGCCTTGATGAACTGTACGATGAATTTTTTTATAACAGGCACGAAGAACTCTGGCGTCAGCATGCTTTACATTTCCTTCCATATTTAATGAGTTCAACAGAAATGATGGTTTGCGGTGAAGATCTTGGAATTGTCCCGAATTGCGTTCGTGAAGTGATGAGGGATCTGAGTATTTTAGGTCTCGAAATCCAGCGTATCCCAAAAAATCAAAATGACGAATTCTCCAGTCTCTCGGATGCTTCCTATCTTTCGGTATGTTCCACCTCAACTCATGACACCTCAACTCTTCGGGGATGGTGGGAAGAAGATCCGGGAATCAGCCAGCGGTTTTTCAAATTGTTTGTTAACAAAGAAAGAGATCTCCCGGTTACTATGGAACCGTGGTTAGTGAGGGAAATCATTAATCAACACCTTCTTTCTCCCGCCATGTGGGCCATATTTCCAATTCAGGACATTCTTGCCCTTGATGCAGATCTCCGGTACAAAAACATCCAGGAGGAAAGAATCAACATACCAGCAATTGCGCAACATTACTGGCGTTACCGCATGCACTTGAAAATTGAAGATCTTATCAACAACAAAAAATTCAATAACGATCTTCTTTCCATGATAACTTCATCCGGAAGGGCTAACGGATTTTAATTTTTTTCGAAACATTTCTGCAGAATAAAATTTAAAATAACATAAAGTTGATAAATTTGTAAGGCACCATTTAATTTTAAATGGAAACCGGAGAGTATTTTTATTAAAATAATGCCTATGGAAACTTTTGAAAATTCGCAAAAAACTCCAGATTATAATGGTCGTCCAAATCATGGAGGATGGGACACAAGATTATTACTCGGGATCCTGCTTGTGACATTGGGTTCAATTCTGATTGCAGTAAATATGAATCTGCTTTCAGATGAAATGTTTCATGTTCTGATCAGTTTTCCTATGTTATTGATTGTTCTGGGTCTTTTTAATATTGCAAAGAAATCTTACACCCCCGGATATATTCTTGTAACTATCGGATTATTTTTCCTTACACCAAGAATTCTTGATGTCCCTGAAGATTTCTACAGAAATTTCTGGCCCGTAGTGCTTATTGTAATCGGAGTCCTTTTCATGTTTCAAAAAAGCCGGATTTCTCATCGTCATTCAATATGGAGCCAGAATTATGTTAGTAATAGTGGGGCGATTGATTATATAAATGAAACTGCCATTTTCGGAGGACGTAATTTTTCACTGAATAGTGGCCACTTTATTGGTGGAAGAATAACTTCCATCTTTGGAGGCTCCATAATCAATCTTTTAAACTGCACTCCTGCCCCGGGCTGTACGATTGAGGTCGAAATTATTTTTGGGGGAACAAAACTTATTGTTCCTGAAGATTGGGATATAAAAATGGAAACAACTTCTATTTTTGGAGGATTCGAAGATAAAAGGCCCGTATCTTCCCTCAATAAAATTGATCCTTCTAAAACATTGGTTATAAAAGGTACCTGTATTTTTGGCGGAGGTGAAATAACATCTCTGTTTTAAATTAATAATCAACATTTTAAACATCGTATTTAATTTTTCCGGTTGTGGCTAAATGAAGTTTAAATTTAATCCAATGCCAATTCGTTTTTTATTGCTAACTTACATCCAACATTCGATGGTATCATAACGGATAGGCTTCGGATTATGCTCTAATTGGTTAAAAACAGACATCCGAATGATGCAGGAAATAAAAATGAATTTTAAATAATTTCCGGAAACATTGAAAATATAATTTTGATATTTTTATATTAAAAATTACATTGAGTCCATTATCAGGTTCTGAGGCAATTTTAAATTCTACCCATAAATTTTCATACAATGAATGAAAAAGTAGTTCAGAAAATGATTTCAAGCGACAGATTAAGAACTAATCTGCTGAAAAACATCGAAGGAAAGACACTTGCTCATTTAGTCCAGGTTATTCCTTCATGGGTTAGTTCAAACATGCTAACTTGTATAGGTTTTGTAGGTGGGCTGATTGTTTTTACAAGCTTTATTCTTGGAGCTTTAGTTGACAGGAGTTTTTTGCTGCTTGGAATCCTTGGCCTCGCAATCAACTGGTTTGGAGATTCGCTGGATGGCCGGATAGCTTTCTTCAGAAAAAAAATCAGGAAATGGTATGGTTTCACCCTCGATCTGACCACTGATTGGATTAGTATTATTATTATCGGATTAGGTTTTATAATCTACACAGAGGGGATATGGCGATTTATGGGATTTGGCTTTGTTGTATTGTATGGCTGGGCCATGATTTTAACATTAATCAGATATAAAATCACAGGGGATTATGTGATCGATTCCGGGATCGCAGGTCCCACGGAAGTAAGAATCCTCATTTCAATAGTTCTGATCATTGAAGTACTTTTAAAAGGTTTCATAAATTATTTCTCTGCTTTTATCTGCATTCTTTTGTTTTTAGTTAATTTTTATCAAATGACCAGGCTTCTTTTGTTGGCGGATAAGAGAGATGTGGCAGAAAAAGTTAAAAAAGCAACGGGGGACGAACAAAAAATTCATGCTGAATTTTAACGAGAGCTCATAAACCTTGATCTAACCTGCTAAATCGTTAGTATTTTCAAATGTAACAGGAATGATGGATAGAACAGCGCCGACTTCCATTGTCACAGAGTTTTTCAGATGAATAAAATTCAGTTTAGAATTCCTTTCAGATAATTTAAGATATAGTTAATATCAAATTGCTGGCTCAGGGTTATCTTTGCTCAAGTTTTTTTTCATAGGTTTAGTTAGGTTAGTTAGGTTGTTTTAATAAAAGGATGAATCCGCCCGGATTCATCCTTTTACTTTTTTAGTATCATGGTTTCTTGGATCAGGCAATATTTATTGAATTAAAAGCTAGTCATCCCTGGCAGTCAAAATGAAACCTTAGCGATTAGTAAAAATTCATAACGGTTAAGGGATACGATAACAAATTAATGTACCCATGGGATATTTTTAAGAAAAGTTGGATATCAAAATGACCTGTATAAAAACAGGTATTCAGATAATAATGGGACGATGATTCAGAAGATAAACCAGTTAAAAAAATATGGAGTCAGCTGGCTACCTGATTATTAAGATAATTTTCAATTCCCATTTGATCAATCTGTGCACTTTGTTGTTCGGCCCAGTCAATATGCCCTTCTTCCATTACAATAATCTTTGTTAACAGATCAACGGTTCCCTGATCCTGAACATCACGGGCAAGTTTAATAGCTTCATTATAAGAATTAACAGCACCATGTTCCTGCTCATTATCATTGCTAATCATTTCCACGACAGTTTTACCAATTCTGATTTGTTTCAAGATTGAAACAGTTGGTTCTGAATCAAAATAAAGGATTCTTTCAATAAGCCATTCAGCATGCTTCATTTCATCAAATGCCCGTTTTCGGATCGCTGCGTGTAATTTTCCGTAGCCCCAGTTCTCACACATTTCAGAATGAACCATATATTGATTAATTGCGGTTAACTCGTCAGAAAGTAATGAGTTAAGAACCTTAATTACCTCGGAATTTCCTTTCATGATTCTGTCTTTTAAATTATTTAAAATTTGAGATTACGATTCAAGCATGTCATTAATCATGGAGTTGAAACAGAATTCATTTGCACTCTGAGCATGTTCAGAGGAACGGTCGATATGAGTGATTGCACTCAGGGCATGATGAATTGCTTTTTCATGATCGCCCAAGTCATAAAAATTGGCAGCCCTTTTAAAGTGAAATGCCGCCTTTTGTGCATGTTCAGCTGCCTTCAAATGATGTGATGACCATAAATTTTCCACGTTTTCGCTTATAAATATTTATTCTTGGAGTAATTTATAAGGAAAACATCAAAAAAGAATTACATCTTTATGACAGAATATTACATCTTTTCCACTTTTTTTAAAAGGGAACTTATTGAAAGGTTATCTAAATGATGTTTCTTTGTTTAGCCATGGAGATAATGACATCCGTAATCTGATCATTTGATAAATTCATACAATTAAAAGAAATGTCATAGCAAATGTCATCTGAGTTCTTGCCCCTATAGTAATCCCTGTAATTGTCACGTTGTTTATCCACTTCGATGACGTGCTTTCTGGCTTCATTCAAGGGGATATTCTTTTTCTGACTGATAACGGAGGTTTTCCATGACAGTGGTGCTATAAGATTTACGTGCAAAGATTTGGGAATATCCCGTGCAATGGCTCCCCCTCCTCTTCCTACGATAACAATATATCCATCAACAGCAATTTTCCGGATTACATCCCCCATTACTTTTCGAACCATTTCACTCTGGCCATAATAGGTTTGGGTAAAAGAGGAGACAAATTCGTCAATGTAACCTTTATGACCTGACTCCATGAGATACGTTATCTTTTCCGGCTGTAATTTTAATTCATGGGATGCCAGGCTTAAAATTTCCTTGTTAACCCACCTCCATTCCTGGGTTTTTCCCTGTTCCTTAAATATTTTATTGATCTTATCAGTTAACAACTGTGCTATAGTAGTTCCCGGACAACCACATTCCCTGGAGATAGTTATTACAGGCCCTGGTTCTATGGTTTTTTTAGGCTTGGATTCCAGCCTTTCATTCAGATATTTCAACAGTAGATTTTGCATAGCAAGCAGGTTAAATATGAAATCTTCTAAGAGGAAATATAAGAAAAAATAAGGATAAAATGGAAATTTAATTCAGCCAATCATGTATTAGAATATTCATAATTATCTTTCTATGCTGCTTTTATCCCTTAAAATAAAGGCATCAGGGAAACCTTTCTGAATAAGCTTGGGCAGATAAGTTTCTGCCTCTTTCCTTCCTGAAAAGCCATCAATCCGAACTTTATAGAAACCTTCTTCTTCAACTATTTGAACTTTACGACCGGTCAATATGCTGAGTTTCTTTTGAACAGATTGAGCATTGGACTTGTTAATAAAAGCATTAACCTGAATGACTATCCCTTCATGATAAACGACTACGAAAGCATCATTGAACCCTTGTGCAATAATTTTGGGCAAATAGGAACTGGCCTGGATCCTGTCTTTAAAACCAGTAGCCCTGACTTTATAAAGCCCATCTTCAAAAATTATATTGCAACTCCTCCCCGTAATTTTTTCAGCTTTTTTCAATATAGCTGCTGCATTTGATTTTTTGGCAAAAGCCCCAACCTGGATCTCTGTGTTTCCTTGTACAAATACATTATTAGGTACAACAAACAGAGAATCTTTGCGGGATGAATTAGGAACTTTGACTAAGTTGCCTGGGGCATCCACAGCTCTGGTTGAAGGAATATTTTTCGCTATTAATTTCCCGGAATTTACTTTGGAAGTATCTGCTTTAATTAATGTTACAGGAATTGTTCTTGAAGTGACATCCTTCCCTTTTTCTTCTTTATCCTGAGGATGTAGTGGAGCCTGAGGAAGAATTGGAGAAAGTGTAAATTCAAGACCATCAATTACATCTCCATCCTTTGAACGTTTCACATGCACCGGCAAAGAAACAGGAGTGGCTTTCATGCTAATTTTTTTAAGCTGAAGTGTATCAATCCGGACTGTATATGAACCAGGAGCGAGACCCAAAAGGCTGAAATATCCATCCGCTTCGCTCATAGTCCTGCCAGCAAGGGAATCATTGCGATAAAAATTAACAAGAATTAGTCCTTTCCCTATTTTTTCACTTTTCCCCTTTTCATAAACCGTACCTGACACTTCCCCCATTACCGCAACCGGAATTTCAATAGTTTTAAAACGATTGGCATCCACGTTAATTGACATGCTCTGCTTCTTAATCTGCCAGGCTATATTTTCAAAACTATTCTTATTCAGTTCAACGAAATAACTGGTATAGGGAATAAGATCGACCACACGGATCGTTGTATCCCTTTCATTGATCAACATCCTTCCTCCGTCAATCCTTAGATTCAGTCCAGCCACCTTGGGTTCATCAGAATCGTGTATTCCATTACAATTCAAATCAAGGAACGGGATAAAAGTAATGGCTCCCTTTCCAACACTGGAACGATTGGTAGCTCCCATAAAATGATTTTTGGCATCGTATAACAAACTTCCTCTCGCTGATTGAACCAGACTTGTTATTTCGTTGCTCTGACGAGCTGAAAAACCTGTCTGAGCAAAAGATAAGTCATACCGTAACCCCATTTCAACCGTGCTGGTTTTACTCTTAAAATTCTGTTCGTAAGACAAACTCAGGAACCCATGGGTAAAAAGAGGCTTTTCAATATTAGTCCTGGCAGTTATAATTTCATTCAATAAATATTGGTATTGGACCTGAGGAGTAAAAACAAACCGATAGGGTAATTTAAATCCAAAGGAAAGATTACTGTAAATGTATGGATTGGAAGGATCCGTAAACAAACCGTAAGTAGTAAAATTAGTACTCACTCCATACAAAGCTCCCGAAAGAAGCAGTTCTGCGTTGGTATTCTTAAGATTTGGCATCACAATCTGATTCAACGTAAGACGCGAATAAGCAGAAAAATTCTGACTTTTTATAGGAACAGAAATGATAGCCTTTCTCTCTTCCAGATAGTTATAGATAATTGCTTTTTGTCCCTTTTTATAATGAGCATAGTCCAGCTCAAATTGAATATTCGAGGGAAGCCGGTAATTCAATAACCCTTTAAAACGGACATTATGGGTATATTCACCCGAAAAAAGCAAGCTGTTGCCAAGACGTATGGAGGCATTCAGGAATGGCATGGAATTTCCGCTTGTTAGCGAGGATAAATATTCAAGACCTCCTCCAATGGTCACGCGACGGGTCAATCCATAATTCACCATTGTCCTTGAAAAACGGCTGAAGAGTGAATCCTCCACAATTCCGGCGCTCACTGAATATTCGAATTCTTTAGCAGGCAGGAAGTTAAAAGGAATATTAATATTTTCTTCTTTCGATTTCTCCTCTCCCCAAGGTCCATAAAAACGTAACATTACTGCCGAATTCCCATACACGAGGGGCACCTCGAATTTAAAAAAGCCACTGGCATCTGCTTTTACATAATCCACCAGCACATTGTTTACATACAACTCGACAATCCAGTTGGGTTCTGTAATATCCGAAAGAGTATAAGTTCCAAACGAGCGACGGTATGTACTCGGAGTATTGGTAAACTGGACACCTACAATAGGATTGAAAATGGATGAGGTTGCCTGTGAGGAAATTTTTCCAACCATTGATTGCCGCAATGCCTTATGATCATTATCAACAAACCGCCAAAGATAATATTGCTCCTTCTCAGAAAAAGGTGCACTCTTGTTGTAGTTTAATGAAACATCCGCTTCCCCTCCGGCAATGACAGAACCTAAGGTTAGGTTTAACCTTGCATCACTTCTTCCCTTTAATTGTTGAGTAGAAATAACCGACCAGTCCGCCATCCCCAGTGAAAAAAAAGGATAGCTTCTTTTGATGGTGGTATCCGCTTTCACTTCCCCTTTCAAACGATTAACGTTTGCCCTCATCTGCTCCTGCCTCATCTCACGGATAACGGGCAACTCTAATTTGGTGGTAAGGGTTACGGAAAGACTCCGGAAACTAAAGGTACAATCAAGTCCGAATACCTCCCCAAAATATTGTGATTTCAAATAAAGATTCGATTCCGTACTGATGAGATCCCCCTTTTTCACCGGAAAGGTTTTCCCCTGAAAAATAATCTGACCATGGGTTTTATCAATTAAATAACGAGCCTCCTGATTAAGAAAAAAACCGGAAATGGAATCAAGATCCTGAGAAATGGTATTTTTGATCTTTAAAAAATTAAATATATCTGTGACAGGAAGATACACATTCTCATTTCTGATAACTGCAGTAAACTCTGTTCCTCCAAAGCGCTGAACATTGAAGAAGACAGATATTTCATCATAGTCGGTTTCCTGAGCGATGACGGGGAAGGGAAGATAGAAAACCAGCAGAATACAGAAAACAAGAATACTCTTCGTATAAAAAAACAAATCTTTATACGAATTCAGATAATAGTCTGCATTCCTTATTGTCATTTCTTAAAAAACATTTTGAAACATTTTCACTTGGAGCCCCCTCACCCTCATCTCCTGATTTTCTCATTTTCCCATTTCTCCAGTTTGGATCTTGAATTTCACCACATTGCGATAAGTCTGATGACTTCGTAATCTTATTCCAAATGTACTTAATAAACTACCTTGACCTATTTTGTAATTTTTAAATTATAATTACCAAATTCAATGCTTCCTCATTGCTGTGCAAAAGTCACCATAAACGTTCCGCTGTAATTTCCCGCCGGATTTTTGCTACTGTTCCCAACAGATAAAGTTCCACCAACATGCACCAATATCGTTTGTCCCGGCTGATTCTTCATTATAAAGGAGGGAGAAACCGGATCAGTCGGCCCCAGGGTAAGATCCATCGAATGTGCACCGTTTGTCAGAGTAGTATTGCCAAGAACCATGGTAATCAAAGTTCCCGGAGGAGCTTTCACTTCAAAAATAGCTTCACTTCCTTGTGATCCAAGAGAAGGCAAAATCAGGTCCCCCGAGACAGATCGGATGCCGGTAGGTCCCATGGTTACAGTCCCCCCGGAGAAGCCTAAAATAATGGATCCAAAACTCAGATTCTGATATGTCGTCACCTTTATGGGACGCGGAGGTTTCTCCGGCTGAGCCATCAAAGGCTGTATGAAAAAAATGGACAAAATAAATAAAATATACCTGACAGGTTTCCAAAACCTGTCAGGTATATTAATATGTCGTTGACTGATCATTGCTTTTGTATTATTATCTTTTTTGAATAAACCCGGTTTCCCGAGACCAGAGATACAATATAAACTCCGCTGTTCCCCTTATAATCCAACTCCACCGATTCGTTTCCATGGACTTCCCGCCGTAGCAAAACCTGCCCCTTCATATTGACCAACTGAAGGATTCCGGTCTCATCAGTACCAAGTTTTAGATTCACAACCCAGATACCTCCGGTTGGAATTATGGTGAACTTCTCCGTTCCTTCGGTTGGGGTAACAGATTGTAACTCTGAGGAAGAGAATACCAGCGAAAACCGGTTTTCATAACTTCCGGCATTTAAGAAAACCGTGTAAGGATCGTTCAAACGCAGTTCTTTATAACTTCCTTTCAAGGCATCTTTAAGGTAAACCCGGTATCCTGCAGGTATCTGGTCAAGAGTAAGCGCTTCAAAATTGATTTTGCCGTTCCTGGCAAGTTTTAAACCAATGGGAATCCCGGTGATACTATCTACCGGAAATGGTATGGCACTGATGGATAAATCCTTTGAATCAGCAGATTTAAAATATAAATTGGGTATCCTGTAATCAGTATTCATCATCTTGAGCGCATCCAGTTTTTCGTCAAAAGAAGAAGTAGCAGCCTCGTCAAAATAAAGAACCGCCGGATCCGAAAAGTTTCCGTCGAAAGCGGCACTTAACCTTAGTTGGGGAGTCGAAGTAAAAAAGGCGGATTTAAAAGCAGGTTTCAGTTCATTTACTCTGATTCCATTATTGAAAGTAATTGATCCGTTAACCGGAGAAAGAGAGGAAACATGGACAAAAAATGCCTGCATAGAGGGAATAATATTAGTGGGCCCCCCTGTTGAATATCCCTTGATGTAACTGCTGTAGGTCCCCTGGTACTGGAGTGAATCATTGGCATTGGCATCAGCCCCCGGAGCGCTCGCACTGAAAAAATAGATTGCACCGTCAACATTGGTTCTGATCCAGTTGGGGGAATCCCAGTCAATCGGGGAAGGGTACGGATTCCCGATAAGATTGAATCCCGTCGTATAAGTCATATTGTGGTTGGTCAAAGTAAGTGGGATAAGCGTCCCGTTATTTACGGTCCCACCCAGGAATACTGTAACCGGGGTAGCAACGGTTCCCAAATTTGCTGAATACCCATGTGTGGGAATTAAGGCCCCGGAAGAATTTACGTATTTAACCCATCCAGATATTGCCTCTCCTGAAGAGGATTTATTATTTTCATCATATCCATAAAATGTTGGGAAAGAAGCCCCCAAATTCACAAATTCTGAAAATTGTCCGACAGTGGCATTCTGAAATGGCGAGCTGAAATATTTATAACCGAAACTTGCCGGTAAATAGCGCTGCATGATTACAGTGCCCGAAACATCTCCGGATCCTTCTCCATCAATCAGAGCAGTTTGAGATGCTGTTGATACAAGAGTCAGATTACCCTTCGAATTTAAAGTCCCGGAGATAGGCCGGACACTTCCGGTGACTTTTAAAGGTCCGTCCAAAGTAACCCCTGAGGAATTATCGACATTCAGATCCATGATGGAATTGCCCGTAAAGGTGCCGGCCGGGATTGTTTGCGCATTGCTGCCTTCCATCTCAATAATACCGGCGCTCGATGTAAAAGATCCGTTGTTGGAGATAACTCCGGCAATTTGTAAAGTATTTCCGCTGACGGTTACAGAAGAGGCGCTTTGAATAGTCAGATCCTTACAGGTAGCATCTGCATTGGATACCTTGGGATAGTGCGCTTTGCCGTTCCCAATTAGAACATTTGTTGTTAACGATGGGAGTTGACCGCAAGCCCAGTTGGCCGGATTGTTCCAATCATCATCGACGGTTCCTGTCCAAAGGCCGTCCTGAATAGTCGTTACAATATGTGCAGCAGTTTTTGGTCCATTACAGCCAATGGCACTGACTGTAATCGTTGATGTTCCGGTCCAATCTGCTGAATACGTAACTTCTCCTGTGCTTGAATCTATTGTATTTTCTGCTGCAAGGCTCGAAGCATCCAATGTATAGGTTATGCCTGTTGAATTAGTTGCTGTTGCAGTATAGTTTACCGCTTCGGCTCCCTGACACCGGTTTGAGGTGGAGCCCAGATCAAACACCGGGGTACCAACTGTCGGAGTGATGATAACGTTTCTGATTGTTTGCGGAGAAGGACCGTTGCATCCGTTTGCCGTAACCTGAATATCAACACTGCCGGAAAATCCGTTTGCCCAGGTCATAATACCGGTGGTCGCACCTATGGATCCGGCCGCACTATTGCTCAGTGACCAGGTAAACCCTGTATTATCAGTTGCTGTAGTGGCATAAGTGGTAGAAGTTGTACTATTGGTAAGCTGACAGGATGGTTCAGCTCCTGCAGCGATCGAGATAGCTGTTGGAATGCCTACTGTTGGAGTAATATTGATTGTCCGGTCAGATACGGCAGCACATCCCGTATTATTGGACGTTAACCGTAAAATAACCGGACCACTATAATCTACTGCAGGTGTATAAGTTATTGATGCGGGATTGGCAGTTTGCGAATAATCGCTTAGCGATCCTCCCCCCGATACAATTGACCATGCGCCGGTTGTGGCACTGCCTCCGACACTTGCTCCTGTTAAGGTAATTGGAGAAGGAGAAGATGACTGACAGACTGTATCCGGACCTCCGGCAACTGCTGTCGGACCGGCAGTGACTGTTATCGTCACCTCGGTGGTATAAGGAGAATAACAGGTAATACCGCCGCTTTGTGATACAGTTCTTCTTCTGTAACTTGTTGTCGAAGTCAAAGGCGGAGGTGAATAGTCAGCGGATGTAGCGCCGTCAATGGTAACATAACTACCACCTGCGTTGGTCTGCCATTCATAGGATATTGTGCCAGAACCTGTTCCTGCAGTTGTGGAGGCCAATGTTGCAGGCGAATATCCGGGACAAATAGTTTGTGTTGTTCCGATAGATCCCGCTGTAACTTCATTGTTAACCGTTACCACAACGGAAGCGGATGCTTCACAGATTTGTTGAAAAACAATATCATCCAAAGCAAAATCATTCCCGTCCGGAGTAATGTTTTGATTAACCAGTGATAAGTAGGCAGTAGTGCTTGATCCTGAATTCCAGTTATAAGTAAACTGTCTCCAGGAGTTGACAGCAACATCGGCAGTATAAACCGGTCCTGCCGGTACTCCGTTGATATATAATTGTAATTGTGAAGGATTGCCTTCCACAACACTTTGTATCCAGTAGGTATATTGATAGTCAGTATTTGGAACAACGTTTACTGTTTGTGACCAAATATTGACATTTGCAACAGATGCACCATTGACCACCATTTGCATTCCACTTCCAGATGTGTGGTCGCCATCTGAAACAAAATTGGCATGAACTGAATGAGGATCGTCTACAACAGCATAAGTACCTTCATCCCAAACACTTGTACCATTGAAGATATAAGCGCTGCCAAACGCGGTATTCCCAGATTCGAAATCTCCGTTTGAAATAAGATTAACATTACTTAACGCGCTGCCTGTTACAGTATAGGTTCCGCTCATTGCGGGGGTCACATTGGTAAGAGTGGGTGGATTTTGTAACAAAGAGTAAAAAGAATTGGGACCCGTCCAATATATATTACTAAGATTGTTCCCTGTGCTCGTAAGAGATATATCCGATCCGGCACAAAAGGTTCCGCCTCCTGATGCAGTTACGGAGGGGGGGGTAATAATGGAAGCGACTACCGGAATCCTTGGAGAAGAGGTGCAACTTCCGTCTGTAGACCACACATAGAAGGTTGTGGTAGAAGATAAATTCGGCGAGTAGGAAGGCCCTGTGGCAACCGGACTGCCTCCTGTTAAAGTTGTAAACCAACTGATTGTGCCTGCTGAAGCTGAAGCTCCCAAAACAACAATTCCCGGTCCACAACGACTGCCGGAGAATCCAGTTACGCTTGGTGAACCAATTGTCGCTGTAACTCCTACCCTTGCCCTTGAGATACTCCAATTGTAAAAAAAGTCATACCTTGCTGAATTAATGGTACCGCTTTCAATACTGCTTGTAATCGAGCCTACATTAAAACCAACAGGCCACGACATATAAGAATCCGTTCTGGACAGGGCCATAGTACCAGCAGTTTTTACCAGGCGGTACCCTGTGCCGGCGGGAATGCTCCATCCCAAATTTACAGTTTGTGTCGCTGTGGATGACAATGTTGGAGATACACTTGAAATAACTGTCCCTGTGTTGTCTTGTAGTGCGATTGTAATAGTTCCGGTTGCTGAAGGTTTGATCTGAACTGAATTCAAGACTATTTGTTCGTTCAGATCAAATACCAATCCAACATTATTTGTTGCAGACGTCCCGCTACCAACAGTTGCCAAACCTCCCGTAAAATTTTCCTGTGCATAATAGGTTGTGGTTGATGATATACTTGGCGTTGTAAAACTGGCGCCCGTGCCTAAACTGGTGCCTCCGGTTGACGCAGCAAACCAACTGACTGTTGAAGATATGCAACTGGAAGTTGTAACAGATAAATTTACAGTTCCGGTGCCACACCTCGATCCGGGAACCGCAGTCAATGCCTGCGGCACGACTATTGAAACAGCCCCGGAAACTTCGCTTGTTGCTGCAGGCGCGCAGGTTCCGGTTACTACGCAATAATAATAAGAAGTGCCGATCGAGCTCGAAGGGGGTGTATAACCCGATGAGGTTGCGCCAGACAATAAGGTTCCACCACTGTTAGCAGCGGTCGTATTCTTGTACCACTGATACGATAAACCTGTACCTGTTGCACTTACTGAGAGGGTGGCGGTTGCACTGCCCTGACATACCCCTTGAGGAGTAATGGAAGGCTGTACCGTAATAACCGGACCAGCAACAACTTCGACTGCCAGCGTCTGGGCCATCCCATCTCCACAGGAATTCGATGGTTTGACCTGAATATTTCCAGAGTCAGAACCCGTGGTAACAGTAACAGAACTGGTATTTCCACCGGCGGTTTGAGTCCACCCAGCTGGAAATGACCACGTATAGGTCACCCCGCTCACATTGGGGACGCTATAAGTTACGCCAGCAGTATTTGCACAAGGATTGGCGCTTCCACTAATTGAACCGGGCTGTGAGGGAGCACCTGATGAAATTGTGATATCTGTTCCATTGTCACTTCCTATTACCGCCGGGTTATTTGAAACAATACGGATACGGTATCCAGTTCCTGGACTTGTTCCTGATGGAATGGTGACATTAAGACTTTGACTTCCGGTTCCATTCGAAACAACACTTTCTAAAGTAACAGGAGCGGTAAATGATCCCGAAGCATTTGATAACTGGGCTGTAAATGTGGCACTGGCAAATTTTGCTTTGGGGGTATAGGTGAAAGGAACGCTCACCCCGGATGTCCCGGCACAAAATGGCGCACCGGTAATTGGCATTGTTGTAATAATTGATTTTCTGGCAGCCAAAGCGAAAAAACGGTAACTGCCAATCGCATCTGAACCGGAAACCCCGTTTGAACCAGCAGTTCCCTCTAAACAGGTATAAACACCCCCTGACGAGGAACTTCCGGCTATTACATCCAGTGGAGATATTGAAGATGGCCTGGACAACGAAACGGAACTGCCGGTAAAATTACCGGAGGTTGTCATTGACCAGTACTCGGTACTACTGACGGAGGCTAAAGTTCCATCATAAGTTCCTCCTGAACCCGAAGCAAATGATTCAACCCGGACAGTAACAGTACCCGTGCCGGTGGTTGGATTAACCAATGTGAATGGCAGATAGCTGGTACCCTTACCTACCGGAAAATTGTAAGTCACACCAGATCCCAGGCTTGCAGGCATAGTCCATCTGACTGGGCCATTAATAAAAGAGGTGGCCGAACCACCCGAAATAGCGGTCGTCGCAGAATTGGCAACTGACAATAATTTTGTTCCGGATGTTGTTAATTTACCATTTGTTAGTGTCAGAACGCCATTAACTACAACCGAAGTACTCAAAGTTGCACCTCCGGCATTGGAAAGTGTGAGGTTGTTTGCGCCCGTCAGTCCATTACCGGTTAACTGATTCACCGTTCCGTCATAGGTATAATTGGCGCCAGTATCGTATGTTTTTGTCCCTGTAACCTGGATACTGCCGGTCCCTGCCGTTGTTGAAAGCCCCTGAGCATGCGCCGTAATGATCCCAGCTCCTGAATTTAATGTGAAGGTGCCACTACTTCCATCAATCAGGCTTGTCCCCACATCCAAAATTGAACCATTATTAACCGCAAAATTTATAGTATTTGAAAATGTCCCTCCTGATTTAAGGTATGTCTGTAATCCCAATCCATTGAAATTAATATTTCCGCTGCCGTTACCCAATTCGGTAATTGTTCCCGACGTAAGGGAAAAATCCCCCGCTATATTTAAGGTGCCAACCTCCCCGAACCAATCAGAGGCAGTAAAGGTTCCTCCACTCATACTAAATCCACCTGCAACCGTCAATGATGTAGCGGTTCCGCTTGCTAATCTGACGGTTCCTCCTGATTGGAAATAGCTACCACCTACCGTATTTTCAGATCCGTCTGAAAAGGTAAACTGACCTGTTGATCCGGTACTTTGAATGGTCAAATCTCCATTTATGAAGAAAGTTCCATAAGCAGTTGTAGCTGTCTGACCGGTACAGTTCCAGATTAGATTCCCGAAATGCTGGTTTCTTCCTGAAGGTAATGTTCTTTTAGTCCCGGTAATCAAACAAGTTGAAGCAACATCCCAGGTTGCAGTAGGGATAGTCCCTGCGTTCATGGCGTGCTGGTAAGTGCCACCGGAATACACCATCATCACTGTTGAAGAAACTGCAGAGGAGGCAACAAGGGTTCCATAAATCCTGACAGTGGAACCGGTTCCAGAAACTTTCCAGGTATTGGTAGTTGTCATAGTATGCCCGCTCTGAATAACGAACACATTCCCTGAAGTAGTGAAATTGGAAGGATGGGAACCTGTCCCATTTGTTCCTGTCCACCAATTTGATATTGTATTTGGTGAATTATTACCAGCTGAATAGTAAGTAGTTGCTTTTACAATAGAAGATAAAAATAACAGCACGATCCCTAAAGAAAGTAATTTCAGGATGTGTGATCTTATCTTCATGTTGTATATAGCATAGGATTGATTCACTTCAAGGTCAAATCTGCTTCAGCGTATTTTTCCGGTTTCGTATCCGACTGAGACTGGTATGTAAGGTGCAAAGATCCCCTGTGGAAATCAACTTCAGGCTTCTTCTGCAGCTCCATCCCGAAAATTCTCCGGCTATTGGGAGTATACACTGCAATACCTTTCACGGTACCCACCGTTATCGGCTTTCCCCCCACAGGAAGATAATCTACCAGGATATCCCCATACACTGACATATTGCCGGAGCGGTTGAAAACCAGGTGAAGTCTGGGAGTAGTATCGTTAACCATCTCCAGCTTTAGATCCGAAAGACTGGTTTTGGTGGTTGAGGTTCCTACCCGGATAATCACCGGAATAGTAATCCCAAAAATAGGGATCAGTTTTACCCCGATGGAAGCAGTATCTTTTTTTCTGTTATCCTGCATTCCAAGGGCCGTTTCCCGGGGAACTGCCCTGAAGTATACGTGGGAACGGTATTCTCCGGGCGCAAGGTTCTCGGTCCTGCTCAACTGCATCCTCACCACCTGGGCTTCATTGGGACCCAATAACACACTGCGGGGAAAAAAACGAATGTATTTATCGGCAAAATTCTGCCCCGGATCCGGGGTGGTGATCTCTTCAAAAGAACCGTCTTCTTTCATCCGGTATTGTACCATGGAGACGTTGTATCGTGCAGAATCCGCACCTGTATTGGCGAGATTAAGCTCCTGAGTCCTTTTTGTTCCTTCAAATACCACCCGGCGGGGAGTTATAAGAAGATTACCCTGGGCGTATGCCTCTCCCCCGGTAAAAATTATCAAACCAGAAATAAAAATAAACCCGGAAACAAATCTCCTGAAGAGTGAGTCTGTTTTGGCTGAAATTTTTTCCATAATGTCTAAATTGAGCTGATTTCCGTCCAAATGTAATAATAATCTATTTTTTATCCATGAATTAAAAAAAATGAATTAAAATATTATTTACAAATGTTCAATTAAAAGTCAGGATTACATTGATCTCTTTATTATTTTAATATAATACTACAAACCAACAACATGCACCCATTCATTAACAAAATTTACTTACCAGTTGATTATACTGATTCAGATTCTTCAAACACTTTGATGACAAAAGTCTTTATTGATTTCAGGAATTTGGCAGATAGAAATAATTTGTGGAATCCGGATAGGCGACTTCAGGCTTCAAGACTATATGCAGAAAAAAGATCTTAGAACCGCTATTTCCACCGATAGTCTATCCGCCCTCCGCCTCTCAGATTTTTTAATATGAATTCCGTTTGCTTTCCTAATTGAGATTTCTCTTTGTCAAATTTTGTCATTTATGGTCATTAATTGTTTTTTACTGCACAATGACCACCAATGACTATTACTGACCATTAATGACACAATCTATAAACATTAGACAACATACCGGATACTCTTTATTTTAATTATAAGCAAAGGTGACCGAATAAGTCCCGGCATAAATTCCGACCGGATTATCGATCATATTCCCTACCTTCAGTGTTGCTCCCACATTGACGACCATGGAACCATCGGACAATACACCGGCACTCAACCCGGCTGCAGGATAAGACTCCCACTTGTAAACCTCCATCGATTTATTGGTGGAAACATTGGTTAAAACAACCGATCCTGGCGGCAATGTGATGGATACTGTTGCCTCATATTGTCCGGTGATATAAAAGCTGGCGGCATTGTGCAGTCCCGCGCTCAGGACCACCGAGCCTGACGAGTTACGGATACCCTGAGGGGTAACCTTCACCTCCCCACCGGAAGTCTCCGGAGAAAACCGTCCGAAATTCAGCTGTGCGGTCTCTGTAGCAGTCAGCGCCTGTATTACCTCTGCGGTAGCATGGGCAGTGACACTGCTTCCCTGGGCGGTTGCTTCAGTTATGGGTATTCCTAAAACCAAAGCTATCGTGAATATTATGGAACTTATCAGTTTATTTCTATTCCCCATACGAGAATGTAACTTTTAAAGATTTTTCATTAATATTTTTTGATAGTGAGAGCTTTCTTAAATCTCCAGTCAAAAACACTACAGATTAATCCGGCATCATACCAAAGAGCCATTGACTTCTATAAAATCTTAAACCCTTAAAATCTTCTAAAATATCCGAATGATATTACATAATCATTTTGTCTACTGAGTTTTTTACAAGATTAGTTTTTAAACTGAGAATCTATTGTTTAAAAACTGATTCTCTTCTTTCCCCAGGTAAAAGATGATTGCGTGATGTCGAAACATCTTCATTCGAAATCTGAAATCAAGAAATCCAGACTTCAATCAAAGAACGAAAAACCAATTTAATGATTGCCAGAAAAATCCTTAATCCTCTATTCGTCAAAATCAGTTGACTTAATTATAGTTGACAGTAACCGTGAAAGGCGTATCAGTAGTATAAACCCCTGCCGCTTGATTCGCCGGCACATTCAGGGTAGCGCCCACATTCAGGGTAGCCGTTCCCCCGGTCAGAGTGCCTGTTGGTGTCGGAGTACTTAAAAAAGTACTCACCGTCAGAGAATTTGCCCCGGATTTCAATGTTATCGATGAAGAAGGCAACGAAATCGAGAATGTATAATTTGCAGCTCCGGTTACTGTAAAAGATGCTGCCGTTACTGTTCCTGTAGTCACCGGTAAGGTAACACCACCCGTTGCAGTCCTTGTTCCTGCCGGAGCCAAAACCACTGTCCCCGGTGAAGCACCTACCGCTACATTACCAAAATTCATATCGACGGTTTTGGTAATGGCAATAGGAGTTATCAATGTTACCGAAGCATTGGCTGTGGCTGATACCTGGGCGCTTGTATGTAGGGAACCAATAAGCATGAATATCAGGATTATACTTACTGCTTTAACAACAGATCTCATTCTTTTTTCTCTTTAAAATAAACACTGCAAGATAGCAGCGTTTATTTTAAATTCATCTATTTTTTATTAATTGTAATTTACCGAAATAGAATATGTCCCCGAATAATTTCCCGCTGGACTACTTTTCGGTACCGTAAGTGTTGCACCAACTTTTACATCTAAACTTCCTGAAGCTGATAATGTACCAACAGAGGTACCACTTGCAAGATTTGTAACCCAACTACTAGACGCAATAGAAAGCTTACTTCCTGATGGGCCACCTAATTCTGTTGTAGTTGCAGGCAAAGTAAAGTTAAAAGTTGCATTTGGAGTACCAGTTACTTTAAAAATAGCCGATGAGACAGGAGTTTGACCAAGATCATATGCTGTTGCAGTTCCACCACGAGTATCATTAGCATCAATAATTACCGTTTTTTCATCAACGGCGTCAGAAACAAATGTACCAAACTTTAATGTCGTAGAATTTGTCAATGTAATCGGAGTAAAAACTGTGGCTGTAGTTTGCGCATTACTTACAGTTGCACTAAGCTGTCCAAAAGAAGTAGTTGCGAATCCAAAAGTAGCGATTGCGATAACGAGTAATGTTCTGAGAGTTTTCATTTTTCGTTTTTTAAATTAGTAATTATTTGTTAAAATTTGTTTTCTGCCCATCAATTCACATAAACTGTGCCAAACCTGATAAATGCCCGTCTATCATTTTATAAATTAAGATTGTTAAATTTGCAACACATTGTTTATATGCTTTTTACAACCATATAATGAAATAATTTTAAATAGCTATAATTTTAAATTTATATTAACTTAACATTGATTATGGCCCCAAATTCGCCCTTCCCAAAAAATAATTTTACCTTTTGTAAAAATCCTTTTCCAGCCTCCTGCCAAAGAAGTGTTTTTAATTCCTGGCCGGTATTTTCTGTTATAATTCACCTTTCTCCTAACCATAAAAATGCCTTAAATCGAAGTTCTGCCTCCTAAAAAGACCTGTAAATTTTTTTATTCATACACGGCTTGAATCGGTCTCTTTTCACAATTTGTTCTTCCGCACCCCGATCCTTCCTTAAATTTTCATCCGTTCAATCGCTTCCCGGAACCTTTAAGCATACCCCTTCCAGTCGGTGTGATGCCAGCATCTTATCCTTGCAATACCGGTAAGAGGCCTTTAACCGATCTTATGCACAACACCTGCAGGAAGGACGGCTAAAAGAGTGTTGTAAAATAGCGCCCGAAACGCGCTTCCGTTTACATCCATGGTGCAGGCTTGATAGGAGCAAGGTAGGGTGAAAGATTCTCCGGATTAGTTTAAAATCAGGGAGAATTTTTTCCGGGCTCAGTTCTAAACAATGAGAATAAAAGATGTCGTATTTGTAATTATAAAATTACACGTATCAAAAGCCAATAATTCCGCACCTTCGGGACCAAATCAATGGTATTCGCAACATCCGCCGGCTGAAATCAAAAAAACAGGAGGGTTATCTCTAAATCAAATTCATATCCCATCCCTTATTCCGGTTCCTATTTTCCACATACCAAAGAAGGGTCTTCTTTGTACTTCCTGGTGACTTTCTGTTGAATTTCTGTTGACATTATGTTGAAGTATCAATATAATTTCAATAATAAACCAACAATAAATTCCTAATAACTAATACCTTGATACTGCTTTGACAGGATGCAGATATTGTTACGCTTGTTTTAAAAGATTGAAAATGGGATTGAGAGTTCTAAGACTAAAATATAAAAGCAAATCCTTGTTCCTATTATATTAAAAAATACGACATTTAACCTTTTCTATTACTTAAGTAAGGCGAATAAATTGATGTTGTATTGGCGAATTAAAAGGAATCCTGGAAAAGGGAACAAAACAAAAATGCCACTAAAACTCCAGGTTACAAAGGTTCACCAAATGCCTGAATTTAAATCTATTGGGTGGACTTTAGTGTTTTGGGGATTTGGTGGCAGAAAACGCCTTTTCAGAAACAATTATTTAAAATAGAAAGTGCGACAGTATACCTAATAACCTGGGTTCGATATAAGAAATTCAGGTTATATAATAAAAAACGGGGGTCCCCACCCCCGTTTTCAGAGAATTTTTTAAACAATTCTCTACCCCTTTCTATTTATTTTTACTTACCCTTATAATACAGCTCTTTTGATCAGGTGGGTGATCGGTTCATACAACCGCCTGTTCACCTCCTGATGAATATCTTCCGCTTTTGTCTGAGAATTTGATACAACCCTCAAAGCCTGTTTCGTTCCAAAAACGGTCAGCCAGATAATCTTCAGATCCAGTCCAAAGGTCCAGTTCTCATTATATTCAATATCGTACTCGATCCTCTTTTGCATCTTCCAGAGCTGTTCCGTCTCCCCGCAATATCCGCTTACCTGGGCCCAGCCGGTAACTCCCGGTTTATAAAAATGACGAACCTGGTAATCCCTGATCAGCTTTTCATAGATCTCCGTATGCTTTAGTATGTGTGGTCTGGGACCCACCACCGACATATCACCCCACAGCACATTGAGAAACTGCGGAATTTCATCGATGTAATATCTTCTCATGAATCTACCCAATGGTGTAATCCGTTCATCACCTGCGGTAGCCTGTTTGATATCAGCTACTGCATTGCACTTCATACTTCTGAATTTATAGCAGTCGAAAGTTTTGTTATTAAGACCCGTCCTCTTTTGCTTAAAAAACACGGGGCCCCGGGAACTCACTTTAATCAGGATGGCCATGATCGGGATGAGCCATGAACAGATCCCTGCCACAACAAACATGGAGAACACAATATCAAAAAGACGCTTTAAAATACGGTTGTTTAAGCGATCCAACGGCAACTCCTGGGGATTGATCATCACCATGTTCTCAACCTCACTTTCCATCGAAAGATTCCTGAAATGGTAATGAGGCTGGTTTTTGCATACAAAACGAAGACAGATACCATGCCTGTTACAAATTTCCAGGTATTCCCTCAACAGTTCTCCGTTTGAAAACAAGGAGGTCGTGACAAAAACTTTCTGAATATTATTTTCTTGAATCAGTTTTTCCAGATTATCCACCGAACCAAGGGTGTCTTTTTGCGTTTCACTTCCTCGGTGGACAAATCCAACGAACTTACATCCAAGAATGGGATTGCACTCGAGGAATCTACGGATCAATCTGCCGGTGTCATTCATTCCAACAATCAATACCCTCTTGGTATTCAGTTCTTTCTTACGTTTAAAGAACAGATACTTGTATAACAACAGGTAGAAGGAAAGCTTGACTGCATAAAAAACAAGGAAACACGCTCCAAGTAGTTGTTTTGAAAATATTTCGGGAAGCAGGACGGTAGTAATTACGAAAGACAAAACTCCAAAAATGATCACTTCCCGGCTAATGCGCAGGAAGCGGATGAAGAAGTTTTCAGTCATATAGATATTATGCCCTCCAAAAATCATATCGGTAAAAATCCACGACAGATTTCCAAGGATGAGATACTGGCTTATCCGATGAATATCCAAAGAACTCTCCCCCGTAAGCATCCAGATCGTAACAGGTATAGTGGTGTTAAGGATGAGCAGATCAAAAAATAAATTTAAAAATGACTGTTCCGATTCCCGGTTCTTCATTAAAATTTATAAATTTTTATCTTATGTTAGCGCTATAAAGTTTATTCTAAATTCATAAATCATGCCAAAAAGTATTGGCAGTACGCAACTGCTGAAAATAGCCCTTTCATTAAAAGGATAACAGATTAGTAATTAAAATTATTATGGTAATAATTTTTTCTCTTTTTTTTAATATTTTCACTTTTATAATCTTTATTGATTTTAAATAAAGGAAGGAAAAATAAAATTATTTTACGTTTTGTAAATATTTTCTTTAATCATTGGCAGTCAAACCGGCGGTAAAAAAGTTTTTCATTCTAAAATTTCACAAATCCCTTATAAAAATAAGAGCTTTCTGAATATTTCTCATCAGTATTCTTTAAAATTTTTTACTATTCCGGTCGAAATTGTAAAATAAATCATAAGAAATATTTACAGATATTAATCTACTTTAGTCTCCTTGCTAATGGGTTAAGTTTTTTCTTTCCCAGCTCAATAAATGACAGCGGTTTTTCACAGAGTGTTCACCCCCTCGGGCGCGGATAGGCAGGGTTATACCGGTCACGGGTTAAAACCCCATAGCCGTCAACCTAATAATTGTATATGTCATATTCTTCAGGATATCAGCATAAATTTTGCGGGCTTTCGGTGGATGCCACTCTACCCAGGGCATTGCCCTGGGCTAACATATACCAGGCTTTCAGCCTTAAAAATAACTTTGATCCAGTCTTTTATATATAGTAAGTTGACGGCTATAGGATTGCTTTCCCCCCGTATTTCCTCCCCCCTCCCTCATCCCTTATCTCTAATAACTCATCCCTTATCTCTCATAACTCATCTCTCATCTCTCCTCCCTCTCTTAATCCGCTTTCCCAAAATCCCGATATTTTTATACTTTTATCCCTTCTGTTCAAAATCGAGAACCTGTAAAATAAAAACCAAAGCAATGACTTCTCTTTCAAAGCATATCTCCCGGCTGATTTTTTTCGTACTCCTGTCCCTGACTCTGGTCCAGGAATCTTTTTCACAGGAAAATCAGGATCCTTCGGAACTTTTGACGGACAAACTGATCAAAAAAGGTCTGGAAAATATTGCCGTAAAAAAAAGCGGGAAAGACATTTACATCTTCTACGAAAACCGTAGGTACCGTTGGGAACCTGATGCAATCAACGAAATCTTTAAAGAAACAGGAAATTCATACAACGATTCTTCAAGGATTCATGTTGTTCCCTTGCATCACCACATTCCTTTTACTGTCATCTCCGGGAATATCCAGGGCCTCAACGACATCACTTTCAACACCGACTCCGTTCAGAAATTACTGCACAGACTTAAAACAAAAAACAGGTCCTACGGGAAGATAGATCTTGTATTTCTGCCCGGATTTATGGTACAGTTTGGCAATTACGATCATCCAGTGGAATGGCAGGTTAACCTCACCCCCATCCTCCGCGCCTCTCTCTGGAAAGGAATGACTCTTTCGGCACGTGCAACAATTCCTTTACACAGCGAGCTGCAGCAATACGAAGAAAATAAAATAAGACTTGGCACCGTGGCCCTGAACCAGCTTTTCCGCCTGCCAAAGAATGTATTTCTTAATCTCTCAACCGGGCTGTTTACCTATCCGAATAAGATCAGCTCGGAGCTTGAATACGAGCGATATGGATTTAACAGCGACCTGCGGAAATATTTTCTCAATTCAGATCTTTGTGTTGGCGGAAATCTGGGAGTAACCGGGCAGGCCAGACTGAGCAAAGGAGTATTGGATTACTGGCCCATGGACAGGGTCAATTACAGCATTTACGGAGAGTACAGGGATCCCGTCTACAATGTAACGACACGACTTACCGCCGGAAAATTTCTCTATGATGATTTTGCCGTTCGTTTTGATCTTTCGAGACAATTCCGGGAAGTTACCATCGGTTTTTTCGCTCTCAAATCCGATTTTGGCTACAACGGAGGATTCAGTTTTATCATTCCCATCGCTCCGCGCAGGCAGCTTAAACCCGCACCCGTACGCGTCGGCCTTTCCAATTACTTCAAATGGGAATACCAGGCCTCCAGCGTGCATCCCAGTGCTTCCATCTACCAGACCGATTCCGACCTGGATGATAAGATGCGTTTTTTAAATGCCGGATACCTGAAAAACCAAATAGGAGAAAGAAGCCAGGGAAAAGGAGAAGATAAGTGAAGGGTTATGAGAGATGAGAGATGAGTTATGAGAGATGAGTTATGAGAGAGGAGTTATGAGAGAGGAGTTATGAGAGAGGAGTTATGAGAGATGAATTATGAGAGATGAGTTATGAGAGATGAGTGATGAGTGATGAGAGATGAGAAAAAAATGATGAGAAAAAAATGAGGAGAAAGAAATGAGGATAATGGAAAGGAATCCCAAATGATCGATCCGATAATTGATCCCGGAAAATTTTCCACATAGCTGTCAACCTAAAGTCTGTAGTTGTTAGATTACCAGATAAATAAATAGTTTTTGAGGGCCGAAGGCCCAATAAAGTCATAGTATAATATTTAAGGAGTATCCGGTATGTTGCCTAATGTTTATAGACCGGATCATTAAGAGGTCATTAATAGTCAGTAATAGTCAGTAATAGTCAGTAATAGTCAGTAATAGTCAGTAATGGTCAGTAATAGTCAGTAATAGTCAGTAATAGTCAGTAATAGTCAGTAATAGTCAGTAATAGCCAGTGTGTAGTAAAAAAACAATTAATGACAATCAAATGCCCCTAAATGACAACATTTGACAAAGAGAAAGCCCAATTACAGAGGCTAAACGATATTGATTCCTAATTCGAAAGTTTGAATCATTAATGGCTTTAGCCACATTGATTTTTTAAAAATGTGGCTAAAGCCCCTTTTAATCAACATATTCATCCGTCAGCTAAAGCTGACGGCAATGGAAGGATGTCAAAAATAATTTCGGATCATTCTGATGAGAGATAAATCTTGATTTCCTTAACTAAACGGCATTGATTCGTAATTCGTAATTCGTAATTTTAAAGTCTGATTCTGAAATTCACTCCCCCCGCAAACGAATCTCCGTTGATCAGTCCCGTATTTATGGAAAAAAACTTTCCGATCATCACCCTTGCCCCGGCATTGAAATAACGCGTATCATACTCCCCCATCAGGTTGATCCATTTCAGCGGAGCATAATCAACTCCATAAAACACCCCGTCCAGCTGATGATTGCCAGCCTCCATCAGGACGGGCGCATACCCCAGGTGAAAATCCAGCGCCGAGAATTTCTTCGACAAAACCAGATAAGTAGCATTGTAATGTTTGGCCTGTTCTCCCCCAAACGCCGCAAAAAAATCGTGAACGCCAATCACCACCGCCGGCAAGACCTTTTCCTCCTTCAGCAGCCTCAGCCGCACCATCGGGACGCGGTCCACCGTATAATTTTTATCCGACGGATAATTAAGCATCCGGTTCACCCGAAGGGAGATCTCCAGAAAGGGCAAAAAATTGATGGTGGAATAAACAGCCCCTACGTCATACTGTCGTTTGGAATAATCCTGGTATTTCCTGTCAAAATAAGTTGCTCCGAAACTCAGGCTCCCGTCCTCCTGCATCCGCGCCGTAGGAACCGTCACCAGGCCGGTAGTTCCCATCAGGTTTTGTCCGGATAACCCTCCGGGACACCCTATCATCAAGACAAGCAGAAAAGACAGAAAACCTCGGATTACAGGCGTAGTTATGTTTTTCATTTAAGAATATGGATAAAGGAATGAAAGACAGAGAGCAAAGGTAAAAACTCTTTCCACTTCTTTTAAATATAATGGTCAAACTTTGTGAGCGTTTCGGTTAAAAGTCCAAAGAGAAAAAGGATTAACCGCTGAGGGTACAAAGTTCATCCCAGAGAAAAGCAAAGAAAATAAAAAATGGCTTTAGCCACATTCCCGGATTACAAAATGTGGCTAAAGCCATTCAAAATTCAAACTCCTCCGTTGGTTAAAACCAACGGCAAGGGATCAAACGGCAAGGGATCAAACGGCAAGGGATCAAACGGCAAGGGATCAAACGGCAAGGGATCAAGCCAAAGGATAAAAAGGATGACCAAGCCGGCTAAAACCGATTACAAAGATCAAAGCCAAACAATCAAGGTCTTGGACGAATATCCCTCATTAAACACCTCTCCAGTCTCCAATCTCCGATCTCCGGTCTCCGATCTCCGGTCTCCAGTCTCCGATCTCCAGCCTCCAGCCTCCAGCCTATAGTCTAAAGCCTAAAGTCTATATCCTAAAACTTGTAGTTCACCGTCACTGCCACCTGAAAGCCGTTCAGCGAAATATCCTGCAGGGAAGCCACATGATGGGTATCGCTGACCATCTCCTGATATCCCCCGAAAGCGCCTCTTGCTTCCACTCCCAGGAAGAGATTCTTCGAGGCCGGAAATTTCACCCCTCCCACGGCATAATACATCAGATCCTGTGCATCCGACTTCCCGGAAGTTTCCCCGGAGGTCTGGGACAATTCATTGGTAGAGTTTACAAACACCGTGCCTGCTCCTGCACCTAAATACGGGATCACAACACCGTCCCTGAACTCGTACAACAAAATGGCGTTCACCGGAACCAGTTTGATCGTCTTCGACTGGGTTCCACCTCCAAGTTCAGCAGGCACCACGGTCTGCCGGGCCGTAGCCGAGGCATAGCTTCCCTCTGCCCTCAGGTGAATGTGATTGTAAATTCCAAATTCAACATTACCGCCCCACAGGCGCATGGCTGAAAACTTGGTGTCCCAGTTACGGATCTCGCTCACGTTGTTCCAGTAGCCAAAATCAGGGGTATAATAATTTTCTCCCGCGCCAACGGAGGCAATGGTAAACTTCCAACCTTTCGAGGTGGCCTCTTCTGTACTTTCTGCCGAAGGGTCTTTTGCCCAGACATTTGTTACTCCCTGCACCAAAAGCAGGCTGATCAATGCTATTTTTAAAGTCGATTTCATTGTATAAGCCTTTTAAGTTTATTTACCGTTTCCCTGGTTGTGACAAATACTGGTGTTCACTGTTAAAACCCCGTTGGTAGGGATGAGGACATTGCGTGTGGTATGACCCGGATCATCGGAGTCGATCACCTGCCATTTTTCCAGGGTACACTTCCAGGTTGCCGAAATGGAATATCCCGGGACAGCGCTCTGGTTAACTTCCTGGCTAAGGGTGTAAACCAAATCATTGGTTGAACTGGTCATCACCCAGGAGAGCCATGGATCTGTCGGATCAAGGTATTTATACCTGGATTCATAAGTAAAGGTCCCCGACAGGGCCTCTCCGCATCCAGCCGTCTTTACCTGCAGCGGTGAGTCAGAACTGCTGATATATTTCAGTTTGACATGATCGTTGACGATCTGCCATTTTGAAAAGTGACTGATTTTAAAATAAGCCGTGTTGCGGTCGGCTGAAAAATGGTCGGGCACTACCTTTTCCACCGATCCGTCCTTGTGAACGTAGGAAAGGACCAGTCCTGCCTGCCGCGTGGTCTTTTCTGCCACGCTCATGGCCGGGGGATAGAGATCCGCGATACTCATATCGATGACCATCGGTTTGTCAAAAGTAAGTCCCTCCGGTTGCAGATCGAGCGTTTTCAGGGGGATCTTGTCACCGGCAACCACCTGTACATCGGTCATCTGTACCTGCGACACTCCGTTGACCACCTCCACAGGGGCTGCGGCTGCAGCAACCGGGACGTTGGTAACCGAGATATTGACCGTTGCAGGTTTGGAACCATCGGCCAGGGTAAACACCGTGTTCGACGGGACGGTCACGGTAGCGACCACCGGTGCAGCGGTTTCTTCGACATTCTCTTTAACGGTTACGGTAGCACCCGCGGTGGCGGTAACTGCCACTACCGGGGCTGATTTGGCCAGCAAAATGGATTGGCTGATCGAAAGTCCGGCCATCTGGTCAGCCGGTAAAACCACCTTCAAATCGGTGGAGGCGCTGACGTATCCGTTCAGCGAGGCAGTGAACGTATAGGTTCCTGCCTCAGGATTGGCAATCACACAACGGGTACCGGAAACAGTCTTGTCCGATTCCCCCGAAGGAGATTTGACGTGAAGGGTATAACCAGAGAGGGAATCCAGACTGGTGGAATTCAGTACGCTGACCGTCAGCGCACGCGTGCCGGGAACCTTTGGCGGATCGATCACCAGGTCGGTACTACCGGAGTTCTTGCGACAGCTCCCGGTAATCACCAGGGTGATCACTACGGCTGCAACAACGGCAATTTGCCTAAACATAGATTTTTTCATAAAATTCAGATATAAACGTTTACCTATTATTAATTTATCTGTTAATTTCTTTACCTTTTCTCCTGATCTATCGTGTTTTCTGTCGACATTATGTTTCAACAGAACCCTCAAAATTAATCAATTATTCTATAAAACAAAATATTTAATTCATTGAAAAAAAATCCACAAATTACTCAAATTATCCACAAACAAATTCAAAAACACCCCTTCCCATTTGTGTCTCATTTGTGGATAACCTCTCCTTTTTGGACTTAATTTCTTATCCACAAATTACTCAAATTGCACACCAAATCAGTACAAACTCTGATTCCTATTTGTGCCAATTTGTATCTCATTTGTGTCTATTTGTGGATAAATTTCAATTGGTGGGCCCAATTATTTATCACCAAATCTCTCTGCAACGAACGATCCTAATTGGATCTATTGACTACATAAGTAATAAACCATTCGGGGACTTCTTCACTTTGGCAACGCAACTCCACTTCTTCCCCTCTGGTGATTTCAGCAACAAAGAATGCTTCCTTTCCGGAATTATCAAACAGATACGCCCGATCAGACAATTTTATCACATCGTAAAGTAACTCCAATGACTTAAAATACCTTTCCCGGACAGATCGCTCCCTGACGGGATGCCCGGATTGGGCCACTCTGATGGCAACCCTGTTGACATTAATCTCTACGGAATCGGTTGCGATATAATACAAATAAATTCGGTATCCTTTGGATTTGGCAAATTTCACCAAATCCAGTTTTGAGGGATGGCTTAATACAGTTTCAAAAGTGAAACTATGTAGTTTTTCGATATGACATTTCCTTAAAAATCCTGCAATATCAGCAGCCACGTAAGAATTGAGGTAGGGTGCGGGTATCGTGACACAATTGTCCGCGATGTCAATTTCAGAAATGAAATCCGTGTTCCCGATTTTTTCTTTCGAAAACCCTTCTCTCAAGAAATAATCCTGAATTTTTCCCGTATCAACGAAAACCTGATGACCGTTTAAAGGATACGCCCCCTTTTCAGTTAAAATTTTTTCAATATCATCGGCATTAACCAAATAACCCAGGTGTATCTCTTCAGGAATTTGTCTGATAATGGTAGTTTTCCCTGAACCATTGGGACCCGCGAAAATTCGAAGCCTTGGAGTGGACATTTACCTGATTTTAAACCTGGCGGCCAATGACGGCTTACTGGATTCTAATACTCTGACAGTTTTTTCTTTCCCGTCAGGCATCCGTTGCATCAAGCGGTCCTTCTCTTTGTAAAGCAGGGTCATTTGAAATTCAGTGGCCCTTGAAAAGCTATCCGAAGTCGCCCTTCTGGCAATAACATCCACCCGCTCTCCTTCCATCTTTTCCCAATCACCCTGACCCTCCAGGAATACAACCCGATGCCTGTGAAACTTTTCCAAAGCCGATGCTACACTCCAGGCATAACGCCCGGAAGTTCTCCTCTTTTCCTCGATCTTGCTATGTTTATTTTTGAACTTCATTGCTTTGTAAATATAAGAATAAAACGACAAAAGCAAAATCTCTGTTCATTGGTGGATAAATTCTCCCTTTGTGTTCATTTGTGGATAACCTCTTCTTTGTGTCCATTTGTGGAATTCATGTTCTCCCGTTACTTATACATTTCCTTTACGGCAGTAACAAGGGTATGTTTCACCCCTTCCCAATCGACATCCTGCAACATTAACGGAGACAATTCACGATCAGCATCCTCAAAATAAGTAAGGCTTTTTAATACCAGGAAAACAGATCCATCGGAATACTTTTGCTCATAAAAACTTATCATATCCTGCAAAGAAAAGTTCTGGAATAAAAAATAAAGGTCAATAAAATCTTTTTTTGTACCTCTGGAGGTTATTGCCGCCAATTTCATAGCAGCTATATCTTTATTTTGAGCCAATCTGATCCCTTCAATCGTTTTGGCTTCTTCCAACCAGGGATAGGGATAGTTTACAAGATCGACTTTTATATTGTTGACAATATAAACATGAATATTTTGAGTTTGATGCACCAGAGTTGCCTTACCGAATTCATTCAGCTTTTGGGCAAGCTCATAGTTATCCAGTTCAAGGCTTCCAAACAGGTCTATATCAATTGATTTCCGATGTCCTTTTCCCAAAGCCAGGGCAGTGCCTCCCACCAACCTCAAGCCCGCGAATGCAGGTTCATCCATCAGTTTCTTCAGAAGTCCCAATGTAGGGGCATCAACTGTCGCGTATTGTAGCATGAAAATTCTGATATTGGAATATTGGTTAGTGCGGAAATAAACGCCAGGGATTTATTATCCAGGTCTCTGATTTGAACAGCTATCTTTCCTATTTCCTCTAAACCGGCCTGATGATAAAGAGTCATCCAGTCATCAAGCAAACCGTACTGTAAAATTCTCTGGACGATGAAGATTTTATGTTCATTCCATGAAAGCTGATCAGCATCCACATCCCAAAACAGATGTGCCGATAATTTTTTTATCTCGATAGCTTTCCTTCGTGAAGTCATATCTACTTTCCTTTTAATCTTATGGAATACAAATATAATGGTTAATGATTAACATTTTAATTTGACGGATAGTCCTGATACGCTTAATACTTGAATGGGAATGGATTACACGCAGCACCTCAATCCTGTCTGTTTTTATTCTGTAAATGATCAAATGAGATTCAAGGATAATATTTCTGTAAATGTGGTTTTTAGTAGGTAAATGTCTGCACTCGGGATACATCCAATAGCTTAGGTTCAAATCGGCAGCAATTTTATCGATCAGCTCCTCGTATTTTTGGGCTTGAACTTCCCCAAAGGTTTCTAATCCATATTGATATATGTGATCGGTGTCTAAAACGTATTGGCTCGAAAAAACTACAGGTTTTGCTTCGAATTTCGACATTGGCTACGCATTTTTTGCACCTCTTCCAACGTGTAAAAAGCCCCTTTTTCTGCTTGACGAATACCCGCTAAAAATTCTTCATGGGTAAGCTCAACTCCTGGAATTGTCCAATTTTTTTCTTCTGATATTTTCTTAGATTTAACCGTTTTCATTCCGGACAAATATTTATGCGCAACTTCTTTTCTGTAAAGATAAATAATTTTTTTTAACCATTAACCACTACTTCTTTTCCCCACCTGTTCGTGGCTAATTTTCGGATCACGATAATCGCAAAAAACACCAACGATCATAATAGTATTTTTCTCATTAATAACTTTGTAATGTATGGTATAAGGAAATAAATTTAGTGGAGCACAGCGTATATCAGGAAAACGTAGCTGAAAAGAGTAAGGATTTAATTTAATTCCTGCTATTTGAGTTTTTACAGCTTTTACAAAACGAATACCCAAACCTTTCTTCCTTGAATTATAGAAATCGGCCCCCTCTTGAAGATCATCATAAACCTCCGAAGCATAAACAATTTTAAAGGCCATTTCAAAGCTTTATTTTCCGCTCAATATCTTCCCAGCTAAGACAACTTTCCGGATTTTCTTCCATCCGCTGTATCCGGGCGTAGACAATTTTCTGTTGTTCTTCTGTAATGTCGGGATCGGAAACTGACTTTATATCTTTTACAAATGAGATACTTTTCATCATCTCAACAAATATACTTTCTTTATTATCAGGTATTGTTATGGTAAAAGTTTTCATTATCTCAATATTATAATGGTAAAATTAAAAAATTAATAACGAAATAGAAAACAAGAGATTAGTTATTTATATATCTTTAAGATTCTTTCCCGGATTGTTAATTTAGACTCGGTCTTCATTCTGATCTTTACCCGCTTCTGACTATCAAATGGCCTGTTATAAAAAAACGAATTTAGCTTATGTTCTCCTTGGCTCCGTGGCTATTGTGCGAATTTACACGAATCGTTAGATCAGCAAAGCTAATTGAAAACGATTTTCCACGGACCCAAACCACTAACCATTAATCATTTAACCATTAACCATTAACCATTGACCATTGACCATTAACCATTAACCATTAATCATTTAACCATTGACCATTAACCATTAACCATTAACCATTTACCATTAACCATTAACCATTGACCATTAACCATTAACCATTAACCATTAACCATTAACCATTTACCATTAACCATTAACCATTGACCATTAACCATTAACCATTAACCATTAACCATTAACCATTAACCATTAACCATTAACCATTAACCATTAACCATTTATCATATTATTTCCCTACTTTTCTACTCCCTACTTTCCCTACAAATGATATTTTTTTGATTCGCCCGCCAATGAAAACGCCTATGACCAATGTAGAACAATATTTGTGCCCATCATTTTCATTTGTCTTTAAAATATCCACAAATCCACACAAATGCTATACAAATCCACACAAATCATTTGTGTCCATTATTTTCATTTGTGTCTATTTGTGGATAAATATTATTTGTGTGTCCATCATTTTCATTGGTGTCCATTTGTGGATGAATTCTTTTGTGGATAACTTTTTCAATCAATTCCTTCGTTTCCTGTATATGCCCCTTTGATGAAGCACCAAACAGCACCGATTCAATTTTTGGAAATTTAGCCAGGTATTCAATTGCTTCTTTTGGGAATAAAGCACCTGCCGCCAGCACCTGCATGGCAATTGGTCGGAACTGCCTTTCATTCAGGTATTTTTCATAAAGATCAATTCCGCCGCTCATCCGAAAACCAATCTTATTGATGGAACTGCAGATAATGGGGTTTTCAATACCCACCGAATTTAGAGCATCCAGCAAGGCAGGCATATTCATGGTAATATATCCCGGCTCGGCATTGTATTTCTTCCGGATATAAGCATCATATTCCCTGAAAACATCGTACATTTTGAGTCCAAGGATCATATCCACCAATACATTCTGGATAAAAATAACAGGTGTATTAATACCCTTGAACATCTTCATCTCGGCATCGATCAAAAGCTCCATCAACCCGATAAAATCTTTGCTCAGGAGTGCAAAACCGCCCTTGGCAAAGGTGCCGAATATATTTCCCGGCACGTATTGTTTAATCGTACCCGCTATTCCAAGCTCCGTTACCGCGTTGGCATATTTATGTGCATAAGGCATACAGGGATAAATATTAAAATCCTTGTATTTCTCCGGATTGGCTCGTATGTAATCACAAATAGCAGCGATCCGGTCATGGGTAGTGCACATAAAGGTATTGATGCCCAGCTCTCTTGCCTGGTCGATCACCTTTATAATTGTCTTATCTTCTTTAAACCGTATAGATTGTGCCCGTGCTTTCTCGTCTGAGGCATGATTTACTGCAAAAAACTGGTTATCGCCAAATAATACTTTATCCATGGATTTATTGTTTTTTAGCATCTGCAATGAGCATTTCAATTACTTTGTCGGTATAACATGCCTGTTCGAAGGAATTGTATTCTGATTGTTTTTTATTTTTGATACAATCGATAAAATTGTCAATCTGTGCACTGTATTCTTCGCCACGCAAATAAAAGGAAACAGGAATCGCCAAGTCGGTAATGTACTTAATGGTCCAGCCTTTCCCCAGCGCCTCTTTTTTGTTGGGTTCTTTGAGAAAGATCTTTATTTCGGTAGCATCACAGATGATCTTTCCTTTTTTGCCCTGCACCGTAAGAGAAGTTGACATCTTGCGGTAAGTCTCATCGCTCCAGTTAACAGATAACAAACCGGTTACGCCACTATCAAGGGTAAGTGTACCGTAAACTGCATCTTCCACAACTTTCGAATAAATATTCTTCAACTGCGTACCGCTCGCTTTTACAGGACGCCCGATAATTTCCTGTATCAGGTTTAGTACATGTGAGGCATAATCATAAAGACAGCCTCCACCCTCTTCCGGTTTAGAGCGCCAGGTGCCGACTTTTTCTTTCGTGACCACCGGGCCGTAAGCTTCCCCGGTAAAATGAACCAGCTCACCCAACACTTCTTCCTTCAGCAGTCTTTTTAATTCCCTGAAGGTGCCGATAAAATGATTGTGATACCCTACCTGGTTAATCAGCCATTTACTGTTAGCCAGGCTGACTAATTCATTACCCTCTTTCGTATTCAAACTGAAGGGTTTTTCACAAAACACATGCAAGCCTTTCTCAAGAGCATATTTTACCATTGGGTAATGAAAACGCGTAGGGGTAGCAATTAACACGAAATCCAGTGATTCCTTTTCGATCATCTCTTTGTGATCGCTGTATGTTTTTATCGGACTGAATTTTTTAAAAGCATCAAGCACCATGGATGAGGTATCGCAAACAGCCACCATGTCCACATCCGGATGAGCTCCTATTATTGAGGCATGTGAAATGCCCATTTTGCCAAGGCCAATTACGGCTCCTTTAATCATATTTATATTGTATTATTTATTATCTTGATATACTAAAAAATTTATAAATTAGATTATTTTCCATTAATTATAAAACCCTTTACAGATTCTATTAGGTTTGATGAAGCGAAATCACTCGCCTTATACAATGATTTCAATTTCGTACGAAGAATCAAGTCTTCTAATTCATTTTCATTATTTGCCACGTAAATATATCCAAGATCTTTCATCTTTTTTGCAGTTGCTAACTGATGTTCATTTGTATGCTCCCCCAACGCAGCAATTCGTGGCATTACAATAATTGGTTTACCTTGAACTAACGCAGATAAGATTGTACCCATTCCAGCATGTGCAATAATGATTCTAGCTTTTGAAAATATCTGATTAAACTCATCAGGAGGTAGAAAATCAATGGTATTCATATTCTTAGGAACATATTTACCTTTAAATGTTTGTGCAATTACCTCTTCATCTAATTGAGCTACTATTGAATCTACTGCTTCGATAAATCTATCAAATGGCGCTTGTGTCCCTATTGTAACAAAAATCATTTTAAAACACTCCCTTCATATTTAATGCCCCCGGTTGATAAATTCTCCCATTGGACATATGTTCGAGATGCAAATTTTGAAGCAATTTTACCACTAAGCGATTGTTTCTCAACATTTGCAATACTTTCAATCCATATCGTTTTACAACCAAATAGTTTTCCAATAAACAAGACGATCATGCATGGAGCAGAACCTGTTGTTATAATGAAATCAGGATTTTCTTTTATAATAATTCGAAATCCGTCTATTATTGCATAAAACATTTTAATTGGATTCCATCTATTAAAATCAGTAATCTTGTAAAATTGGTGTCCTTTAACCATAGTTGAACATTTTTCATTCGTTGCAGCATAAACTACTTCAAAATCTTTAATAGCCGGGGTCAAACGAAGTAATTGAATCCAATGGCCTCCAATAGATGCCATAGCTAAAATCTTCATGATTTACATATAGTTATATTTCATTTAACAAATCTAGATATTTTTTAATCATATCATTGAATTGAAATTTTTGTAAATATAATTGTCTACTATTGTCTGCCATGTATTTATAATGACTATCATCAATATTATTTAAACAATTTATTTGATTTACTAATTCATCCCAATTATTTAAAAGTTTTATTGCATTATATTCAGGAATTCCAATTTCCATATTTCCTCCAACATCATTTATTAATAGAGGCTTTGAAAACATTATTCCTTCTATAAGAGAAATGGGTAATCCTTCTTGAATAGAATATAACATTAAAAAATCGTATTTAGGCAAAATTTCATATAAATTATTGACAAATCCCAAAGCTTTAAAATTTAAAGAATCTTTGCAAAGTTCAGATAATATACCAAAATCTTCTCCCACACCTGCAAAGTGAATTTCAATATTAGAGTCAATATTATCTTTAAGTTTTCGGACAATTAAAATTTGCCTTTTAATAGAATTAACACGAGCGGAGTATAATATCTTAATCTTCTTATCTTTTTTAAAAAAAAAATTTCCATTGTCCTGATAAACATCATTTATTCCATTGTAAATTAGTCTAATGCTTTTAGGTTTAAAATTAAAGAAATGGATTAAATTTAATGTAACATTATTTGAAATAGAAACAATAATATTGGGATAAAATTTAAATATTTTATATGTATTGTACACATTATGAGATACATAAATAAATTTTGTATTTAAACAAAAAATCCTTTTTATTACATATAAAAAAAACATTACATTTCTAGCATGTACAATAACAATTTTATCTTGAAGATAAAATATATTTTTAAATTTTATATATTCTTCTTTGGAAATCCCATATTTATTGTGTATTCGATCAAATTTCTGGAATCCCAATATTTTAATATTTTTCAAATGATTTTTTAATCCAAAGTGAACATCCACCATTACCTTTTGTGCACCTCCGTATCTGCTGATATCAGTCGTTATTGAAAGCACTTGTACATTCATTCAAAGATAGTTTAATTTAATATTGTTTTCTAAGAACTTTGTTATTTCCAACTATAATTATATTTTTTCCTACATCTTTTGTTACTACAGCATTTGAACCAATAATAACATTATCATCTATAATAATAGGACCAACAACTACAGCATTGATACCAATTGTTATTTCAGAATTTAATAAAGGCTGTTTTAGAAACTTACCATTTAAATATTTAGTCTTGTTGCTATTTCCACCAATTGTTGCACCTTGGTAAATTTTAATAGGGCCTTTAGATTCTACATACCTTCCTATTACTATTCCAATACCATGGATTATTTCAAGACCCCCAGCAAGTCTAGCTCCAGGATCTATATCAATCGAAAATATAATTCTGTTTATCAACCACAAAATTTTAGCTAATGGGAATAATCTTATCTCAAAAAATAAATGCGATAACCTATAAATGATATTTACATAAAAATTCAAATTAAAAAATGTTTTTAATGGAATATTAGATTTTTTACTATAAATCTTATAATCTTTATAAATAGTCCAATTTGATATTGTTAACATAGAACTTTAATTTAAAAAGAGATTTTTAATCATTGTTTAATTTTGGAATCTATAATAACAAACAAGATTAAAAATAATGTTAGACGATACTTTAGACATAAAAAGAACAATCTGTGCTTAATTGGCAACTTTTTAAAGGGAAAATTTAAAAATATTTCTTCAAATATATTATCATTACACATTAAAATAATATTACTCCATCTTTTATGAAAATTTTTAAGACTTATATTTTTAATTTCTTGAAATATAGAACCCCTTAAATGTGAAATTTTTAATCTATCCAGGTTATTTTTGAATAAATTATAATCATAATGTATTTTCATCTTACGTTCAATCTCACAATATAATTTTTTTTGTTCCTTAAATCTATTTACATTATAAGTTTTTGTAAGAGACTCCCCATTATAACAATAGTTATAAAAAATATCAGAAGCCAATCCGATTCTTTTTACATTAATCAAAAAATCCATGTTGAATAATAAATCTTCAGAGATAAATTCTCGCTCCGAGTGGAATTTAATATTATATTTTGATATAATTTTATTTGAGTATAACGATAGACAAGATGACATTAAATATCTCATATCTGAATGATACGAAGGATTAGAACCTATCATTTCAAATAAAAATGGATCAACTTCAAATCTGCCATCGAACACTTTAAAATCCTCCACCTGATTAAATGATTTAATTTCCCCGGATTTCCTTATAAGATTAAATCCGCAATATATAGCATCCAATTTGTTTAATACTGCTAAATTGTATAGTTTTTCATACATGGTAATTGAAACAAAATCGTCAGAATCGACAAATGCAATATATTCTCCCACAGCAATTTCAAGACCACTATTCCGTGCAAAACCTAATCCTTCATTTTTTTTATGAATTATTTTAATACGTTTATCTTTATTAGAATATTCATTACAGATTGATGGGCAAGCATCAGGAGAACCATCATCTACTAATATTATTTCTAATTCTTTTAATGTTTGATTTATAATTGAATCCAAGCAACGTATTAAATATTTTTCGACTTTATAAATTGGTACAATTATACTAACTTTTGGGGTACTCATGTAAACTTCTTTCTATAATTATTTATTAAGGGGGGTTCTAAAAATTCGTTTTTCAGTTTATTTTAAAAATTGATTCGCACAGAAAGGTCAAATTCTTCTTCAAATATTTCAGATCATCTTCCGGACTTCGATTGAAATACCTAAATCTTTTTGTC
>Ga0183095_10958_pt1 | contig 41267 bp, 51 predicted proteins | sample BioMet4_FD_130346 | JGI IMG/M metagenome (GOLD analysis project Ga0183095, IMG submission 130346) | Microbial communities from bioreactor (seeded with sewage sludge) at LBNL, California, USA - Biofuel metagenome 4 (v2) (version 3) | ecosystem: Engineered > Bioreactor > Anaerobic > Unclassified ...
AGGACGGAACCGAGACCACCGCCCCGGTCTATTGTGACGGCGAGTACGCCGTTTCCCGGGCGACCGACGCGCAAGCCGCCGTGATTGAGGCCGCGACCTGGCCGGATGGCGTGGAGTTAGTTGCCCCGCCTACAGGTATCCCTTTGTTCGGCGGCGAATGGCTGCAACCCGATCTGGCATCGCTCCAGGCCGAGGCCTGCGCCCGCATCGACGCAGCAGCCGAGGCCTTGCGCAATCAGGTCCTGACGCCTGGCTCGGGCCAGATGGCCGCCTATCAGGCCAAGGAAACGCAAGCGACGGCGTATTTGGCGGACGGCGATCCGACGGAATCCGAATACCCCGACCTCTACAACGAAGTCGGCATCACGGCGGAGACGGTGCACGAGGTGGCCATGGCCGTTCTGGCCGCGGCTGAAAAATGGCGCCTCTTCGGCCGCAAAATCGAACGTGCCCGGCTGGCGGCCAAGAAAGCCGTGATCGAGGCCGCGACGGCGGCGGCGATCCGGACCGCCGAAGCGGCCGTGGAGTGGCCGGCGGCGTAGGTGTCCTCCGCGAAGCCGCGATTTCAAATCGCACCTTTTGCCCCGGGAGACCGGGGCTTTTTTTAAATTATCTAAAAACATTAAATAAATATTTAGTGTGTTTTGAAATTTTATTTTGACAAAATTTCAAAACACACTATTCTTTTTTCACGGGCGGGGGAAACATCCCGCCCACAACCCTGACCGGGGCGGGAAAACGCCCCGAACGGAGACAGAAAATGGAAACCACGATCACCACCAAGCGCGGAGCATCCTTGCATGTGACGATCTCCGAAAATGGAGACATCGCCTTGGCGGAGTTTGTTTATTCTGGTTATCGCCCGGATGGCGTGATCTACGGCAAGATGGCTGACGGACGCCCGGTAGAGGCTGCGTTGGACAGCGAAAACAGTAAGACGTTTCTGGGAATTATTGCGATGGCGGCCACGATCCGCGAAGACGTGCTGGAATCTGCTATTCCTGGACTCCGTTCTCTCCGCGAGGCGCTCAACGCGGAAGAAGAATACCGCGAAGCCATCAACCAGATGATGGACGACGAAAGCAATGATGGCGTTTCCCCACCGACCAAGCCTTCTTCCGACTCCAGCGCACTAGCTACTGCATCCCCCCGCGCTGCCCTCTACCTCAAAGCCGAAAATTACTACTACGCCAGCAACGATCGCAAAGTATCTGCCGGCAGAAAGGCCATGCAGATTTTGACCGAAGGTGGCAGTGAGGACGAGGCGCGCGCCGTGCTGGATAATTGGCTGCCAGAAAGTGCTTATTGGGATTAAGTTTTTGGAGGGTCGGGTGGAGGCCCGGCCCTTTGCTCAACTCGCCCCGCATGCCGGGGCGGAATCCGGGGCGTGATATCGCACCGTTATGGAGCAAAAGACGTGGCGAAAACAACTATTTATTGTGCGGAATGTGGAGCGAGCATCAATGTGTATGGCCGCAACCGTACCGATGCCGACAGGAAGGCTGCTTGGCATGAACAAGTCGGCACTCTTTGCCCCAACTGCCAGGAAAAGAAAAACGCCTCTGAAAACGCCAAATATGCTGCGGCCAATGCGGCCGCTGGTTTGCCTCCGCTCTCTGGATCAGAAAAGCAGGTCGCTTGGGCCGAGACGCTTCGGGCCAAGGTTTTTCGCCAGATAGAGCAGGCCTTGCCTATCGCGAAGGCTGAAGACCCCGAAGCAGTCATCAAGGCAATGGTCCCTTCCATCGATACTTTTCAACTTGCCGAGAACGCCCGCAAACTTGGTCATATTCTTGAAACTCCGTTTGGAGATAAGGGGCTGGAGGCGTTTTTGACGGTCCTGCGGTCCAAGACCAGAGCGGTCTGGTGGATAGAAAATCCCCTTGGCGATCTTTTTTATCTAGCCCGACTTCTCCAGGATGAAATCAAGGGGGTTCTTCTCGGCGAACCGGAACCGTCTCCGGAACAAATCGAAGCCGAAGAAGAAGCTTTGCTGCGTCCAGCCGGCGAGCCTGTTTCGTCCATCATTATCGATGTCAGGCAGGAAGAGGGTCTGGTCGCGATCCGTTTCCCCAGTATGGAAAAAGCAAACGGAATCGTCCGCGACATGGGTTTCAAATGGTTCCGCGGGCGTTGGTTCCGTCAGATGAACGAGATGACCGGAGATACACTGGACAGGATGGCCGAGGTGGCCCAGCGGCTGGTTGCCGGAGGCTATCTTGTCCGCGTCAACGATGACCAGGCCAGGGAGCGGGCTGTATCCGGCAGGTTCGAGCCGGAGCACCGGCGTTGGGTGTCCATGGACAGGGAAGGAAGGTTGGTCTTGTCCTGGGCTCGTGATGACGACCTGTACGACGTGGCTCGCCGCATTCTCGGGGCGCGGTATAAGGATAAGCACATCCGTGTCCCGGTGGGCAGTATCGAGGAGGTGGCAGACTTTGCCGGGCATTACGATTTACGCATGACCGATGTGGTGCTGGCCGCTTTGGAACGGCACCGTCAGGCCGTTGCCGGCGGGGCTGTGGTTACCAATATCAAGGAGCCGCCAACGCCGATCAAGGGGGAAACGATCATCCCGACCTTGACGGCTGAACCTTGTGACATCGCCCCGGAACTGGCCGAAGAGTAGGGCATGGCCAGAGAATTCGTCACCACCACGGACCTGCTGCCGCATCAACGGCCGGCCGTGGCCAAGCTGCTACCCACCCGCGCCGGGGCGATGTTCATGGACCCCGGTACGGGTAAATCCAGGGTGTTGCTGGAACTGGCCCGGCTGCGTCAGGACAAATGGGACCGGTTGTTCTGGTTCACGCCCTGCGCCCTGCGTGACAACGTGCGCGAGCAGATACTTATTCACACCGACCTGTCGCCGACTGATGTCAAAATTTGGAACGGCAGTCCGCTCGAACCGGCCAGTCTGGCCGCTATCCGCTTCCATGTCATTGGCATCGAGTCCATGAGCGCCAGTGATCGGACCGTCCTGGCCTATAACGCCATGCGTACAAGCAAGAGCTATGTGGCCGTGGATGAGTCCAGCTATATCAAGGGCTGGCACGCGCGGCGTTCCCAGCGCATCATCCGCATGAGCGCCAAGACGCGGTACCGTGCCATCCTCACAGGTACGCCGTTCACCCAGGGCGCGGTCGACTTGTACAGCCAGATGTTTTTTTTGAGTCCGTCCATCCTGGGCTATCGTTCCTTCTGGAGTTTTGCGGCCAACCACCTGGAGTATGAAGAGCGCAAAAACGCCTTTGGGAAAAAGGTCCGCACCGGACGCATCCTGCGGAGCCACAACGAGGAGTATCTGGCGGCCAGGGTCGCGCCATACACCTATCAGATCCGCAAGGACGAATGCCTTGACCTGCCGGAGAAGCTCTACGAATCCCGATATTGTAGCCTGACCGGGGAACAAGAAGCATATTACGAGGAAGCCAAGTGGGAAATTCTCTCTCTTGACTACGACGACTGGAGCCCGATCAAAATTTTTCATCTCTTCACCAGTCTGCAAACCATTGTCTGCGGCTGGTGGAAGCGACCGAACGGTGCCCTCATTGAGATGCGGCACCGCCGCCTTGACCTGCTTCTGGCCACCCTGGAAGAAATACCGGATACGGAACAGGTCATCATCTGGGCCAAGTACCGCCCGGCCGTGCGCGCCATCTGCGAAGCCCTGGCCGGAATCCATGGAGCGGAACAGGTTGTACCTTACCACGGGGGGCTGGCCCAGAAAGATTTGCCGCGCCAGCTCGACCGTTGGCGCTCTGGCGCCCGGTATCTGGTGGCCACCCAGACCATCGGCGGCTACGGCCTGACCCTCAACGAGGCGGCCTACTCGGTTTTTTACGCGGACAGCTTCAAATATTCCGAGCGGGTCCAGGCCGAGGACAGGACGCACCGCATCGGGCAGACGCGCCGTCCAGTCTATATCCGTTTGCGAAGCCTGTCCGGCATAGACGACAAAATAGCCTGGGCCTTGGAGCGCAAGGGAAACGCCCTGTCTGAGTTTCAGGAGCAGATCAACGTTTACAGGAAGCAAGGCTTGCGCAAAAACGCCATGGAACTGGTGAAAAATCTATGATCCAGCATACGTTGCCCATATCGGTCTACGAAGCGGCCATGCGGCGCCTGGAGTATGTTTTCCGGGAGTTCGACAACGTGTACGTATCATTTTCCGGGGGCAAGGATTCCGGCGTGCTGCTCAACCTGGCCCTGCACTACCTGCGGGAGCATGCCCCTGGCCGGCGCATCGGCATTTTCCATATCGACTATGAGGCGCAATACACGGCCACGACCGAATACGTGGACGCGGTCTATCGAGAACTGGCCATGTCCACTGACAACCTTCGATGCTGTGTGCCGCTCAAGTGCCCGACCTGCACCAGCATGCACGAAACATTCTGGCGACCATGGGACCCGACCAAGCGGGAAATATGGGTGCGCGCACTGCCGGACCGGTACCTCGGCCCCGGCGACTTTGATTTCTTGACCCCGGAGATGACGGACTACGAGTTCCAGGTACGGTTCGCTCTGTGGCATCACGAGCGTGTCAGGGCTGGGCGCACCTGCGTGCTGGTGGGCATTCGGGCCCAGGAAAGCCTGGACCGATGGCGCACCATTGTCAGCGACAAGAATGTAAACAAATATAATAGTATACCCTGGACGACAAAGATATACCCGGACGTATATAATGCCTATCCGATCTACGACTGGAGCGCGGAGGATATTTGGACAGCCAATGCAAAGTTTGGCTGGCGCTACAATCACCTTTATGACTTGTTCTACCTTGCCGGCGTGCCGCTTCACCAGATGCGGGTGGCCAGCCCCTTCCACAACGCGGCCAAGGCTAGCTTGAGCCTGTACCGGGCCATCGATCCCGGGGTCTGGGGCCGCATGGTGAGCCGGGTAAACGGGGTTAATTTCACGGCCATCTACGGTGCCACAAAGGCCATGGGCTGGCGCGACGTGACCAAGCCGGACCATTTCACCTGGCAGCAGTACGCCATGTTCCTATTGGATACCCTCCCCAAGGAAACGGCCGACGGCTTCCGGCAGAAGCTGGCCACGAGCATCAAGTTCTGGCGGGAGAAAGGGGGCTGCCTCTCTGAAGAGGCCATGAAAGACCTGCGCCGGGCCGGAATTCCCTTCGACGTGGGCGGTAAAACTAAGTATCGGACGGACAAACTCCCCATACGCATGGAGTATCAGGACGATGTGGAGAGTAAGGAGTTCCGGCTTATTCCGACCTGGAAGCGGCTGTGCGTGTGCATCCTCAAGAACGACCATGTTGGCAAATACATGGGATTCTCCCTCAACAAGGCCGAGATGGAACGGCGCCAGGCGACCATCGAAAAATACAGGAATCTCTAGCTATGGCCATACTGACCTATACCCAGGGTGAAAGCCCGGAATCGGATCGGGACCTGTTTTGCGCGGTCGGTCAGGCATTGGCCGACCAGGCCGTGCATGACGACCTCGGCATGGCGGTCACCAGCCGGGCCGGGGACATCTGGCACGTGTCCACTGGAAAGGACGGGACCCTCCATGGATTTTCCGTGACGCGGTTGCTTAAGAGTCAGAAGGCGGCCCATGTGCGCTACCTCTACGCGGCCAGGCGACATGTCCGTGTCAAGGACAGCCTGCTCAAGGCCGTGGTCGAGCTGGCGGAGCACAAGGAATTGAAGACGCTGTCCACCAGGGACCGCGTCAATGCCGTGATCTGGGGACGATTTGGATTCGAGGTGGTAACGGAACCGAAAAAACGACGCGGCGAATTTGTCCGTTGGATGCGCCGGATGGAGGACAAGCCATGAGCGCAAGCCCCGTCTACAATGTCCGGGCCGTGCCCATCGAGAAAATCCGGGCCAATGCCTACAACCCCAATGCCGTGGCCCCACCGGAAATGCGCCTCCTGGAGAAGTCCATTCGGGAGGACGGCTATACCATGCCCATCGTCTGCTATTATCTGCCGGACGAGGATGCGTACGAGATCGTGGACGGGTTCCATCGTTATCGGGTCATGCAGACCTGCGCGGACATCTACGCCCGCGAGGACGGAAAGATGCCAGTGGTTGTCATCGACAAGGATATCTCCAATCGCATGGCCTCGACCATCCGGCATAATCGGGCACGTGGGACGCATTCCGTGGACCTCATGGTCAATATCGTGGCCGAGCTGGTCAAGTCTGGTATGTCCGACGACTGGATTGCCAAAAATATCGGCATGGACGCCGACGAGCTTTTGCGGCTCAAACAGATCAGCGGTATAGCGGAATTGTTCAAGGACCATGAATTCGGCCGGGCCTGGGCGGCGAATGACAAGGATGAATTCTTCTACGAGGTGAAATCGTGATGGACTTGAACCAACCAGTGCGCAACTGGCTGCCCGTGATGATCTATCCAGGCTATGCCCCGGATCTTCCCGATCTGGTGGTGGGGATACTTCCCACGGTCATGGTGCCCCCTGGACGGCCTGGTGGAAATATCAAGGTCTGGATAGTTGAATCGCCGGAGGAAAATGATGCACTCCAGGCCGCTTTGGACAGGCCAATTTCCCTTCGTAATGGGTATCTTGATTTCAAAGAAAGTTTAGATTGCCACGTCAATGCTTCCTCACGATATGCCCGCAATATTGCCATGGTCTATGTCCCTCCCTTTGATGATTGGCCTTGGATTGTCCTTTTCCGTTGGCCAGAAGCCATAGGACGCGATGTCCAGGCCCAACGTGGACGCTACACGTATGAGATTTTTTATTCTGAGGGCGAGGCTCGAACATATTTCCAAACAGCCATGAAAAATCCTGGCGCAGCAGTTTTGCAACCTGTCAAACAGAGATTCGACCGATGAATGCTGCATTTGATATCCTCGCCTCCCAGGAGGCCAAACGCCTGGGCGTGCATCGGACTACGTTGGTAGCGGCTATCAAGGCCGGGGCCTGCGATGGCGAGGAGCGCGATGGCCGATGGTATACTTCCTCAGCGGCGGCAGCGGCGTGGTATGCATCTCACTACCGGCACGCTGGGGCACTCTACAGCGACACGGTGGGGAGCCGCTGGGATGATGCTCGGCTGCTGGCCATGTTGGAGCGAGGAGTACCGGTCGAGGACATTGCCAAGGCTTTTGGCCGGACGCCCAAGGCAACGCAGATTAAGCTTGCGCATCTGCGGGCTGCCGGTAAAGCGCCGACGGCGGCTGACATCAAACTTATCCGGCGGAAAAAAGAAAAGATCGCAGAGGCAAAAGCGGTCCTGGCGGCAGAGGGAACCCCCCTAGACTGGTATCAGCAACGTCGGCAGGAAGATCGGGACGGCCGCGTCCGGCTCCATCTCCACCCCGATGTCAAAGCGGCCTTTGAGAAAGAATTGCGCCGTCTCAATGTGGACAAGTCTCATGGGGAGCGGATTACTTTGGCCAAATGGGTCACCTGGGCTGGGCTGGCCGCCGTGGCCGACCCGGGAATCCTCGAAAAAGGCTTGCACGAGGCGGAAAATTTGGGCAAGGGGAAAGAAACAGTCGCCGCAAGGCGTGGGTTGAAATAGTTGTTGTTAAAGGATTGTCCTAAGAAGGGCGGCTTCGGCCGCCTTTCTTATTTCCGGCAGATGCCGTCCGTGGCCTCGGCGTAGTCATTGGAAAATCCCAAATAACGCTTGAATTTTGCCGTGAGTGTTATTTGATCGCCTTTATTGAGCTTGACCGGATCGCAACCAGGCGAATCGGCCATGATAAATTTGTAGGTACTGCAATTGGGTTTCTCCCAATCCAGGGAGATGACGATGGGAGAATCGTCACGAAGGGTCGTATCTGGCGCGACATCATTGACCCTGCCCGTCATTGTGAACGAAGTTCCCTGGCAAACCTTTCCGAGATTGACCTTTTGGAGCTTGGTCAAATTGCTGCCATTGAGCTGATCAATGAAATCTTTTGGACAGTCTTGGGCAGAGGCAAAGGGAGCCATAACCAGGATGGCTAGGAACGGGAGGATTTTTTTCATGCCAGCTGCCAGCCTTTGCGGAGATAATGGGTGCGCATGATGCGCGCGGCGAAGATCGGGTAGACGAACCAGGAAATGCCTCCGGTAATGATGGCCAGGAGCAGCCCGGCCACGGCATGGGTCCAGACGCCCTTGGCCGCGAAATAGATGCAGCCGAACAGCAACACCCAGGCCCAGGCGCCGTCAATGCGCTCGATATGCCCGTTGTCCGGGTTGCGGAAGGCGTTGGCTTGGGAGGTGTCCGCGCCGGATTCGAAATTCCCGGGACTTTCTAGCCCAAAAGGCTTTCCGCAGACAGGGCAGTTTTTCATGCCGGCGATCTGGCTGGCATCAAACTCAATGCCACATGACGGGCATCGGGCAATGATCTTTTCATTCATTGAAGGGCCTCAATCTTCTGTCGTTGTCTATTCATGTATCTTGTACATTGTTAATTTATATAAATTCCTATGCGTTTTCTGCAATGTAATTAATGGCCTCCTCACTTCCTAGCGCTGCGGCCTCTATCATATCAGACATGGCTTTCTCTTTTTCACCCAATATATCAAAACAACGCCCACGGCTATAATAGGCAACAATTAATGCGGCCTTTGGAGTGTCCTGGCCTATAATCAATGTATAAGCACTCGCTGCTTCATTATATTTCTTATCCTCTACAAGGCGCAACCCAAGATCTATAAGACCATCAATCTGTTTGTCGCTACTCAGTATTATTTTGTTTGTATTTTTCGTTTCGACAGAATTTTTCTTGACAATCTTGTTTAGCATTTTCTGCATGATACCAATGAGTTCCTTTGCGTCTTCTGGCTCTTCTCCATAACTCCATCGCTCGTCATATATGTTATAACCCCACTTTCCTTCTTCACTATAAATATTAATCCAACCATCGTTTTCCGTTCGTGGAAGAAAGATATCATAAGGCGTTCCCCGAATGGCACCTCGTGCCAGGGCCTTGTCCGGGGGGAAGCCGCGTTTCTCGAAATTGGTATAACGATAGAGGGTGTCTTCATATTTGGCGAGGCAATCAGGAATCGCATCTTCGCCAAGGATACCTTGGAGGAGGTGCTTGCATAGACGGCGTGGGTCAGATTTTTGGAAGATCTGCCGCCGATCAATCCAGTCCCGGCAAGTGCAGGTTAGGGATTCAAGGTCGACACGGTATTCAATATCTGGATCGGATGCGCTGGCTACACGGATGATATGGCCCATAGTCATTTCCTTATTGAATGGGCTCCCCGTTATTCTTTTTCCCCTCGCCCAAAACCAGCCCCGGGCTCATGGATGTTATTATATCCAGGATCGGCCGGAGGCTCGGCCGTACAATAGCTTTTTTTGTCGCGGGTCTTGCCCATGGCGATGGCTTCGATGCCAGCGGCAATTTTCTCATTCGGCATCCCAAGCTCTGTTTGGATGCGCTTGTAGGTAAGCATCTCCCGTTGGGCTTGGCTCAGGTGCTCATCGAACTCTTCCTTTGGAATTGGTGATTTTTCGCATTTTGTATCATCGAATGGGTCACCCTCAAGAAGTAACAGCCAACGTGTTGAAAATTTACATTTTCGTGCTAATATTTCTAGATCATTGGATTGCGGTCGTTGCCCTTTCTCCCATGCCCGTATTTTCCCAACATTGATGCCAAGAAAGTCTGCGGCAGCTTGGGCGCTCCATGATTTCCCACTTCCTTCAAGCCGTTGAGAAATTTCTTTTTTAATTATTTCAATTTGTTGTGCTATAGTCATAAGAAATTTCTCTCAAATACAATAAATTTAGCGTGACAACCCGCTAAATTTCTCTCATACCCAAGCCAAGCGAATTGCAACGCAACAACAAACCCGCCCTGGCCGGGGCGGAAGCCAAGCGCGTCCGAGCCCATGACTAAAGACCACCGGACGTTCGCAGCCGGCCGGATGGAAAAAACGCCGCAGCGGGTTCGACAAAAGAAGCCCATCTGATCCCGCCTGAAGAGGTTAACTGATGAAGAGTTTATGCGAAGAAATACGCAACAAATCAGAGGCCCGTCAAGTACAGCTCAAGGTCTTCCTGCTGGAGCATGGCCAACGCATCAAGGATTTGGCCAAACGACGGGGGATTTCACCCGGTGCGATGGGTGACGTCCTCAGTGGCCGACGTCCTAAGGCCGAGCATATCGAATGGCTGATCGGCCAGGGTATCCCGGCGGCCCTGCTTCCCGAGCCGGCCGTACGCCAGAAGACCGGCCCCAAGCCCAAACAGGCCGATGTCACCGATTCCACCCAGGCGGCCGCATGACCTCCCGCAAGCTCCCGACCGCCCAAGGCTCGAACAGCCCGCAGGCAGCGTCCCATTCGCGCACCTCGCGGCCTGCCCGGCGGCAGGGCTTGACCCAGCCTTCCGGTTCCTGCCGGCCGGTCAGCGTGCATACCCATTCGATGCAGTCCTTACAGAGTGGCCCAACGGCATTTGGCATAATGTCAAATTCGCAGCCCCGGGGCTGCGCGTCCACGAGACTGTGAGAGGAAAATCTATGGCCAGGCGATTCGATTCCCTCGTTTCCGTGCTCCATGAGGACGTGCTTGATGCGCAGACCGCCAAAACGCCGAAGCAGATTGCCGAGGATTTGGGGTTCAACCGCTACACCACCTTCATGAACCAGCTCGAACAGCAGGAAGGCTTCAAACTCGATGCGAACATGATTCTGCCGCTCATGCGTCAGACGGGGTCGCTCCGTCCGCTGCATTATCTGGCGGATCGCATGGGCTGCGTGGTGATCGAGCTGCCCAAGAATGTGGCCCCGTCCCTGGAATCCCTGTCCATGCAGGCGCTGCAAGCGGTGAAGGAGATGGGTGACGTCATGGGCGCATTCCGCGACGCCATTGCCGACGGCTCCATAACCAGCCCGGAAAAGGCATGGCTTCGCCGGCAGATTTACGAGGCGTTGATGGCGTTGATGGTGTTTTCGCAGTCGCTGGAGGTTGCTTAACCATGTGTCGCGGCTTGGCCAGGGAGGCCAGGGATATCTCGGGACGCGGTCGGCCCTCCGCGTCTCGGGCCAGGGGCGGGTCCATCCTCCGCCTGTCCCCTGGCGAGGCCGCGAAGCACTCCCTCCACGACCTCGGCGGGCGGCCGGTCCCCAGCGGCCATGCGTCCGGGCGGGAAACTCCCCTTGCTCCCCGCCCGGCGCGGCCCGCAGGCACGCGCTACGTCAACGCCGGCCGCGATCCGTTGCCAGGTGTCATGCCTTTCGCGCGCGGCGATCTGGTGCGCGTGCGTCGCGGTGACCATGTCGTCCTGGATCGGATCAAGGCCATCCGTTGGATCGGCCGCGGCTGGCACGTGGACCTGATTCTGGTCGGAACCGTGCCGCTCGGCGCCATTGAGCGGCGGGAGAAATAAGCGATGAGCAATTACCGTTGTCCGCATTGCAATGTCCGTTTGAGTGATTGGAAGGTTGAGCGTTTCGACGCTGGACAAGACACGCAAGAAAATCAAATTCTCACTATAAAATGCCCGACGTGCTTCAACCGCATCGAAGTCGAATGCTGTATCTCTGCCGTGTATGCAATCAGGGAAACGGTTCCGCTCCCTCCCTCCGCCTCAGCTCTTGCGGAATTCCAACGTAAAAAGCCTGACGATATACGCGTTGATCCAGAACTTCATTGCGAAGTCTGTGGTGCGCCCATTGATTGGCGTGAATGCAGAACGGCCAAGGATCTGATGTCTCATGGCTGGCGCGTGGCACCAATATTTCCCGGCCTGCGCGTTACCTGCCCAAACTGCCACGGAGGTGCCTCATGAACACGAGTTCCGTAGACCGCAAGCTGGCCGCGGCCGAGACCGCCCTGGCCGATCTGGCGGCCGATCCGTACCTGTCCATGGGCCAACGCCGGGCCGTGTGCGGCTGCCTCAGCACGATCCGAGGCGTCGGGCTCATGCGGCGCCACGCCCTGCTGCGGCCGGTGCCGTCGCGCCTGTCCAGCCAGGTCCCGGACCGCAAGCTCTTGGCCGCTGGCGACGACAGCTTCGAAAGCCCGCCGGACGCGGCCTAAAGGGGGAAGCCATGAAAACCATGATCGTCGTGGGCGTGGTCGTTTGTTGCGTCCTCGTGGCTTGGTTGATCGACAAGGTGGCCTCTGGCACTGACAACGTCGAGGGCAGGCCCATCGATCTGGCGCCCGAGACCGAAGCCCTGTTCGACGAACAGGATTGGTAGGGGGACCGCATGAAGGTGGACGCGGAAAAGCTCCGCAAGGACCGGCGAGAGGCGCTTTTCATGGCGCTCAACGCCGAAAACGACCTGCGGCGGGAAGTGGTCTGTTCCAGCCTCATCACCCAGCTTGAGGCCCGGAAGATCGACGTGGAGCGGCAGAAACAGGCGGCCGGCCGCTACCTTGAAAGCCTCCAGTCCTTTGAGGCCCTGGATATCCTGTGCCGCGAAATCGGGGTACAACCATGACCGCGCGTATCACGGCCGACCTGCGTCGGCAAAAGGCCCTGGAAAAGGCCAAGGCGACCTTGATCCTGACCTGTGTCGAGGCGGCGCAAATCCAGCTCGCCCAAACCTTCGACGGCCAGAAGCCGGCCCGGCAGCAGCTCCAGAAGATCGGCCGCTGGCTGGATGCGGTCTGGAAGCTGCTCAAGGCCGATGGCAAGCCGCTTTCGGCCGCGCTGCTCAAGCGGGTGGACGACGAGGTGGCGGCCATGGACACCCTGCGCACGGCCATCATCGGCCCGTGCACCACGCCCCAAGCCTGGGCGGCCTGGCTGGTGACCCTGGACGCGCTCCTGTCCGACATCCATGCGCTGTGGCCCGAGGCGCGCAAGGTCGGCTGCTGGCGCTACCTCTGCCAGACCTGGGACACCTGGACGCGCGGCTTCGTGCTGGCGGCGGACGATCCGGACGTGGCCGAGGTGCTCGGCTTCGATCTCTACGAGCACATCCACGACAACACGGCCCTGGGCTACGCGTCGTTCGGCCTCGCGGCCTGACGGGAGGACAACCATGGGCAAAAAAACCGTAACCGTCTGCGATGTATGCGGCAAGATCTTGGAGAATGACCATTGCACATTCGGCCCCATTGCTGTGGGCAGGAATTACAATGGGGAGCATCCCGAGGACGAGGTCATCATACTTGACCTTTGCCCAAACCACGACAGGTTACTTCGGGGAGCCTTGCATAACATCACCAAAGAGAAAACTCAGGGTATTTCACGGGCATTCCGTAAAGATCATGCCGAGGCCGTCCTGGCCCTCCTCATAGCGGAATGCAGCTTCCTTTGGAGGGATGCGTCATGACACACCCGGCCATCGCCAACATTCCTTCGGCCAACCTGGCCAAGGGCCAATGGTGGGGAAAGACCTGGAACGGGCTGGACGGAATGCCCCTGCATCGGCGCAAGCCGACGCTCTATGCGATCAAGCCTGATTTTTTCTTCCCCGGCATGGATATGAAGGTCGTCGACCGCCTTTTTACCATCATGGCCTTCGCGAGCCAGCATATTTTTGTGATGCGCACCAGGCGTCCGGATTGCCTCCGGGATTTCCTGAAGCGGCGTTGTGCAAGCGACTGGGAAGGCTATTTCGGGATGTCGTCCTATCTCGATGAGGCAACCGGCATCGTGCATCAGTTCTGGCCGCTCAAAAACCTCTGTCTCGGCGTCAAGGTCACAAACCAAGCCGAAGCCGATGCGCTCATCCCGGCCCTGCTAGAGACGCCCGCAGCCAAGCGGTTCGTGTTTGTGATGCCGACGGGACCGGTGGATCTTTGGCCGATGTTGATCCCCCATATGAACCACGGCGAAAATCGTGAACCTCTCTCTTGGGTCATCTGCGGCGGCGAAACCGGCCCCAAAGCCAGGCCCATGCATCCCGATTGGGCGCGTTCCTTGCGCGATCAGTGCCGGACGGCGGGTGTGCCGTTCTTTTTCAAGCAGTGGGGCGAGTGGGCTCCGTCCGAAAATTTCCCCTCCGACAAGAAATTCAAGCGCTGGAAGGAATTCCTGCAAGGCGTGGACGAACCGTTGCCGCTGGCAATCACGGGAGCGCAATACGACGCGAATGCCAGGAAGTACGGCGAAAAAATCGCCTTTGGCCCCTTCACCTTGATGGCCTGGGCCGGACGGCGCCATTCCGGCCGCCAGCTCGACGGCACAACCCATGACGCGTTCCCGGAGGTCGAAAACTATGCGTAAGTTGACGGAAACCGAACAGGCCTGGGTCGATGGATGGCTCCCGAAGCTCCCAAAATATTTGGCCCGGGAAGTACTCTATAAAGAGCTTGGCGGAATCATCAAGCCGGCGACCCTCAATTATCATGACTGTCGCGGCACAGGCCCGGCCATCTACTACAAAGTCGGGCGCAAGGTCCTCTACGAAACCAGTGTCCTGCTCGAATGGATAGCCGCAACGCTCGGGGTCACGGTGCATCGGGACCTGGCTGGTCTCCAGGACGGCACAGAACGGCAACGTCGTCGCGGAGCCAGGAAGGCCGAAGATGCGCATAACGCTGCACCATCGCAAGAGTCTTGTGTCGCGTGAGCTTTTGTATCCGATACAAGTCGACATCCGCCATGGCCAGCCAACTCGCGAAAGTGTGCCGCAAACTATGAAAGGTGAGACGATGACGCCGGTCCTCTTTCCCCGTATTGAGACCAAGTCTCCGGGCCAAACGCATGAAGCGTCGAGACATTTCCCGATCTTCATAGCCTCGGGAATTAAAAATATTTCCCTCCGACAACCCTTGCAGTCTCTTGGTGAGCATCGCTGTCACATCGGCGTTGAGTGGCACTTTCCCGCCTGGCTTCCCATCGTCCTCGCGCACGGTCAAAAAGCCATGCTCAAGGTCGATATCCCAGGTCATGAGGCGTTTGATTTCGCCAAGCCGAAGCCCGGTATGCAGCGAGAGCATGGCCGCATCATGCAAATCCGGATTGCGTTGCTGTGCCGCCGCTTCAAGAAAGCGGTCCATCTCTTCCCGCGTGAAGAACCGTTCGCAGGCATTGTCCAGCCTGGGAAGCTTGATGCACGAGACAGGATTCCGCAGGGCATGCAACCCCAATCTGGAGAGGTGATTGAAGGTCTTCCGCAACAGGGCCAACACCTGGAGCGCGGTTGCCCGGCTCCGGCTTTCCATCAGACTGTCCCGCAACTTTTCAACCATCTCGGGTGTGATGCTCGCCAAGGGCAAATGGCCAAAGACAGGGTAGAGGTGCAGGGCCAGCCGTGTGATATCGGCTGCGGCGGATTTTTTTTCCTTCCTGGCCCAAGGAATATAATGCTGCTCGACCAGTTCCTTGTACGTGGCGGACTGGGCTTGATCCTTGGCTTTTTGCGCTTCGGCCAACTCCTCGCAGCGCCGACGTTCGGCCCTGGTCTTTCGGAGGGTATCCGGTGCATCGCCCTTGGTGTGGGCGGTCTGCAACGCTTCCCGTGTGGCCTTGGCCTTGCGCAAGGTCCATCCCTCGGAAGCCCAACCCAGGGCTTCCTCGACAACCTGTCCATTGCGTGTCATGCGTATCGAGAAGTATCGATCAGGTTTCCCTTGGTGCATCCGGATCGGGTCTTCGCGATAGCGGATTCCCTTTTCGCCGCTGGCAATCCATCTCATGACTCACCCTTCGTTTTGTCCCAGTCCTGTCCCAGTTTTCTTTCGACCCGAGCAAATACCCACAAACACGCCTATGTATTATATCGTCGGATTGCAAGGGGATATTATGTTTGCTGGAGTTTGCTGGATGAGGTGTTTTTGCCCAGGACGGGACTTCAAATCCAGTGTGTGTCCGAGAGGTCACGGGTAGGTTCGACTCCTATACGCTTCCGCCATCATTGGACTTTTTATTCCTTCTCCCTCCTAAAAAACGTCCAAGATTTATCCCAAAGTTGCTTTTGTCCCAGTATTGTCCCAGTATTTTTCACAGCCTCTAGCTCTTCACAAGCTTGTATCTCCCCCCGCGCCCCCCAAACGATTGACCTGCCTGCCAGATGTTCCCCTTTCGCGATCTGGATGCGATGGCGATGGCTTGTGCTAGATCGCCCGCGTCGTGACACCGAAAAAATCCGCGGGTCCTTCCTGGGGCCGAAATTGCAGGGGTCACAAACACCCCGGTGGTCGGCGCTATGGGATGGAAAAGATCCCGTGGAAAAATGGAAACTTGACTCGTGTGTAACTGTTTGCATGGCGAGTAACACGGAGCGTGCACATGCCTAACTCGAAAATCGTCGAGATCAAGGCCGTGCGCGACAAGGTCCTTTCTCGCGTCCAGGAAGAGGCGCAGCGGGCCGTTACGCCAGAAATCCCCGAAAGCGGCATCACGAGTAAGTTCGTCCAGGAGTGTCTTCAGTCCAACGAGCTGGGCGACGGCATGCTGTACGCCGCAAAGTTGCGCGGTCGGTATGTTTACATGGCCGGTTCGAAGGAATGGCTCCTCTACAGCGGTTCACATTGGCAACTTGATGCCAAGGACTCGCATCTGACCGTGGTCGAGGAGGTCGTGGACGAATACTTGAATGTCGCGTCCGAACTGGGCGAAAAGATGAATAACTCCTTGAAGGATGGAAATAAGGAGACGTTCAAGGACCTGCAAGCGCAGCAGGCCGCCATCTACAAGAGGGTCAATCGGTTGCGCAGTACGAGGGGTCGCAAGGCCTGCCTCGAATTTGCCTGCACTTGTCCCGATGGTCTCATCATAAAAGGTGATGAACTGGACATGCACCCGATGCTGTTGCCGTGTGCCAATGGCGTCATCGACCTCATGTCCGGAGAACTGCGCGACGGGCGCCAGGACGACTACCTTTTCCGAGCCTCGCCTGTGGTCTGGAAAGGCATCCACGAACCGCGTCCGAATTGGGAACGGTTTCTTGATGAGATTTTCGAGGGAAACCAGGAGCTGATCGCCTTCATCCAGCGGCTGTTCGGCTACTGCCTGACCGGAAAGACGACCAACGCCATATTGCCCATTCTGCTGGGCGAGGGTCGCAACGGCAAGACGGTCATGTGCGAGATGGTCATGCACTGCATGGGGGAGCTGGCGGGCCCGATCCGGTCGGAGCTGCTGCTTGATCAGGGCAACTCCCGTTCCGCGGACTCGGCCTCTCCGGCCATCATGGGTCTTAAGGGCATGCGCTTCGTGACCGGTTCGGAAACGGGGAAGAACAAAAGATTCAGCATGGAGATGGTCAAGCTCCTGTCCGGCGGCGACACGCTGTCCGGTCGATACCTCTACGAAAAGCGCGATACCAGCTTCACGCCGACACACAAACTCATCATCTACACCAACCATTTGCCGCATGCCATCACCGACGATTTTGCCTTCTGGGAACGCATCCTGGTCATCACGTTCCGGCTGGCCTTCGTCAACCGGGAACCGAAGGCAGAAAACGAACGACGAGCCAACCCGGAACTGCGAAACCTCCTGGAGGCGGAAAGCTCCGGTATCCTGGCTTGGCTGGTCGAGGGCTGCCTTCTCTGGCAACGCGACGGTCTCAATCCGCCGGACGAGGTGCGTCTGGCCGTGGACAAGTTCAAGCGAGAGGAAGACTACCTCGCCGACTTCTTCGACGAATGCTGCGAGCTTGGCGATGATCACAAAGTCTATCGCGTCTCCAAGGCCTCCCTCTATGACCGCTTCGAGAAGTGGTACCTCCAGGCCATTTCCTCCAATCCCAAGAAAGTCCCCAAGGACAGGGCCTTCGGCAACGACGTTGCTAAGCGGTTCGAGAAGCTAAAAACAGGTGGGATAATTACCTATTTAGGTGTTCGACTGGCCCCGGAAAAGCCAGCCGAGGGAACATAACGTCGGGGAGTAGGGAGAAAGGGAGGATAAAATTGCAAACTGTCTCACAGGTCATTTTTTTATTTTTATAGCCCGTTTCTTAAAACTACCTCCCTTTCTCCCTATGAAGAGAGAAGGAAAAAAAGAAGATGAATAAAATTAGATTCTTAAACTCTTTCTTAAAGGGAATTGCGTAGGAGTTCCTCCCCATGCCCACGATTCTGGACCTGGTTGCCGAAGTTGGTGCCGGCATCATCATGAAGAAAAAGGGCTCTGGAAGCCGCGGTGATGAGTATTGCGGTCCATGTCCTGACCCAGCCTGTGGTGGTAAGGATCGCTTCGTGGTTTGGCCAGACCAGAAAAATGGTGAAGGCAGCTACTATTGCCGGGGCTGTGGTCGGGGAGGGGATGCGATCCAGTTCTGCATGGACTTTCTCGGTATGAGCTATCCCGAGGCGGCCAAGCATATCGGCCGGCCGGCCCAGATCAGTTCCCGGCGGATGCGCACCCCTCGCATTCGATCTGAACGCGACAAACCAGAGATGCCAAAAGCCGCGCCGGAAGCTCCGTCCATCGTATGGACCGACAAGGCCACCGCTTTTGCCCGGCACTGCCATGCCGCCCTTATGGCCGACCAGAAGACCCTAGGCTGGTTGGCCGCCCGGGGCATCGACGCGGCGGCGGTCAAGCGGTTCGGCCTGGGACTCAATGTCGGGGAGGACGGCAAGGACATCTTCAGACCGCGCGATTCCTGGGGCCTGCCCGAAAAGCTCAAGGAAGACGGTGTCACCCCGAAAAAATTGTGGCTTCCCCAAGGCCTTGTCATCCCGCTTGTCCAGGAGAACCGGGCTGTTCGATTGCGTATTCGTCGTCCGGAAGGCGAACCGCGTTACTACGTCGTACCAGGCTCCTCGATGCAGCAGATTCTTATCCGGCCGAAAGCCCCGGTCATCGTGGTGGTCGAGGCAGAACTGGATGCCATGGCCGTGGCTGCCGCCGCGCCGGAGAAGGTCGGTGTACTCGCCCTGGGGTCATCCAGCCCGCGTCCTGATGCGACGGCCATGGCATCCCTGTCCCGGGCCATGCAAATTCTGGTCGCCCTGGATTTCGACCAGGCCGGTGCAGGCGCCTGGGATGCGCGGCTTCGGACCAAGGGCCGACCGGATGCCTGGTGCTGGCGCCATGCCTTCCGAACGGCCGTTCGATGGCCGACCCCAGACGGCAAGGACCCCGGGGAAGCAGTCGCGGCGGGCGTGGATCTGACCGCATGGGTCATGGCCGGGCTGCCTCCGGTCATGAGGCTGCCTCTTCCCGTCAAAAAACCGACCAAGAATGCTTCTTATGCGGCCAAACCGGGGACGCCGGGACATTCAGCATCTGGACTGTCTCTTGTTTGGGGGGCGGGGGATTTCTTGGCTGGTGCAAAGGAAACGGAGGCGACGCGGAAGCTGGAAGAAATGCTTGAGCGGTATGGGTCTACCGGATTGGCGCTACGCGCCCAAGACGGTGGTCTGCATTGGACCTGGCCCGATGGTTTTTCGGAGGCGCTACGCGCCGAAGTGGAATGCGTCTACGACGCAGTCGAGACAGAATGGATCGAAACGGAGGGATGGACGAAATGAATGGCGGCGAAAGACCAAATCCGAAAGAATCCCCCATCCTCATGACGGACGACATGGTGCGGGCGATCCTGGCCAAGCGCAAGCGGGTCACGCGGCGGCCGATCACGTCTTTGCTTGGCTTTGGACGCATTTCCGAGTTCGGAAGATCTGACACCCCGGGCTACGTTTGGGCGTTTCGGGATGCGCACGGCCGTTGGAACGACATCGATCATGAAAGGCTGCTGCAGGCCTGTCCCTTCGGCGGCCCCGGCGACCGGCTTTGGGTGCGGGAAGCCTGGAACGTTTATGAAAAACCGGATGAGGACCTTCTCTGGCCGTTTGATGTAATCCCCAAAACTCGCCCAAATCGACGCCATACCCTCGTTTATCGGGCTTCGGATGAAGGCGAATTGGACTGGCGCCCCAACATCCACATGCCGCGTTGGGCCTGCCGGCTGGTGTTGTCCATCGTTTTGAGTCGACCGGAATGCCTCCTGGATGTCACCAATGAAGAAGCCCTCCTGGAAGGCGCACGTTGGATGGACTTTGGCGGGGACAATTTCGGCCAGCAGCGTCCCGGCTGGTCCATGTGCGATCCGTTTCCGACCTCGTGGGAAGACTGCCTGCCCTCGGCGCGAGCTGCTTTCGGCAACTACGTCAACGAATGCTATGCCGGCCCGCGCTGGGACTTGAAGCCTGACGGCGACCTCATGGCCGCAAACCCCTGGGTCTGGCGCATCGAATTCGATCCCAAAAGGATGAGACGATATGAACGCTGAAGACGCCTGGAAGGAACTGACGGAGAAGTTCGGTTGGTTGGAACGTGACGGTGAAAAGCTCCTCTATTTTTGGGAGCCGGAGGACAACGTGCCCGTCGATGCACGTTTTGTCGATGATGCGGATCGTGATCGAGTCCGATCCCTCGAAGACATCCCCCTTGCCTATGCCGTCACCACCATGGCCAACGCGACCGGGCAGACGGTCATCTACGCCAAATGGGAGCGCCATGGCTGGGAACCGAACCCCTGGAACAAGCGCCACCTCATCCGGCATCTGGTGGATAGGCTCAACAATGCGCCCTCGGTCGGGCTGACGTGGGTGGCGGAATGACCAGCCGTTCCGATTTCCTCCCCGACCAGCAGCCGAAAATGGCCACCATCTTTTCCGGTGGCGGCTTGGCCGAAAAGGGTTTCGAGGCGGCCGGCTTCGAGGTCGTCACGGCCGAACAGCGGGCGCTCGGCTGGTCCGACGCCGAGCGGCTCAACCTGATGCAGTGGTTTTACCAACACCGTGACCGCACAAAGCGAGTGAGGAAAGCCGCATGACCCGCCCGCGCAAATCCCTTCCTGGCCGGTTGTCGCTGCTCGACTTGTTGCCGTCACCGGCAACCGTCCCGCCCGAGCCGGCCCCGCAGCCGGTCGTCATAGCCCCGGAATTCATCCGTGACGACGCGCTCATCATTCCGCCGTGCGATGTGGAGACCTCGAACAAGTGCTGGTACTGCGTCTGCGACCCCTCCGGAGCCTCCCGTGACGCCGTGGCCATTCTCTACGGTGTCGAATACCGCAAGGGCCATCCGTTCGCGATCATCTGCCCGTTGCTCAAGCAGCGCTGGGATACGGTCCTTCACTACTGCGATGACTGCCTGTTTTCTTTCCATCGGGCGGCCCGGGCCTATGCCGCCGATCTGCTCGGCCTGGCCCCGGAAAACCTGGACGGACTCACCTATACAACCATCGCCTGGCGCAATGAGGAACGCCCGATCCTGCGCGACATGCCTCACCGCGGCAATGTGCGGCCGCGCGTGGCGGTCGAACCGGCCCAGGCAGTCCCGGAACCGGAGGCCCCAGCCGTCCCGGAACCGGAGGTCCCGGCCGAGATCGAACCGCCATACCTGGAGCATGGCGTGCTACGCCTGCCGCGCCGGCCGGACGGCGCGACCCAAGCCAATTGGCGTTGCTACATCCACCCGGACGGCAGTTACCGTGACGCGGTGGTGATCCTCTACCGCATCGGTTACGCGGCCAACGTCCCGACATCGATCCAATGCCCGGCCCTGGATTGCCGCTGGGACGCGTCCAGGGATTTCGTGCGTGACTGCGCTGTACCGTTCTATGCGGCGGCGGATGCCCACGCGGCCGGGCTCCTGGGCATGTCCGCCTCGGAGGCCGGCGCCCTGGCGTACCTGACCATGGCCTACTCGCAAGAGACGCGCCCGATCCTGCGCAACGTCGGGCATCTCGACGACACGCGCCCCACATTGCCGGCAAGGGAGGCGGCCTAGATGGAAGCGGATAAACCCATCAAAGCCGGAACGGCGGCCCATGCCTTTCTGGTGGCCCAGGGGTTTAAGATATCCCGGGCCAAGGTCTACAAGGACATTGAGGACGGCCGGCTCGGCCGGCAAAAGGATGGGACCTTTTTGCCGGAAGTCCTGGTCGCCTATGGCCGGGCATTCCTTGACCCTGTCGCCGGCCATGGCGTGGATGAGGAGGGGAGCGGCGCTGCCACAAAACGCTTGCTGGCCGATGCGGATCTTCGGTCGGTCATGGCCGAGCGGGCCCGGCTGAAATTGGAGGCGGACCAGGGGCGCTTGATGCCCCGCATGGACCACGAGCTGGAACTAGCCGCGCGGGCCCAGTTTTTTCGCCGGCAGGTGGAAGTCTTCTGCAACCTGGCCGCCCCGCGCATTTTGGCCTGTGTCTGTGGTGATGACGACAAGTTGCCGGATCTTGTCCAGCTCCTGATGGAAGAAACATCCGTTTGGCTGGACGCCTATGCGGCGGAAAAGCCTTTCGTTGTCGAAGGGATGGGAAATGGCTGAACCGGCGGTGGCGTTGGAGTCCGACGACGGCCGTAATTTTGCGGGCGTTACCTTTGAATTCACGGCCGGCGAACGCGACGTGTTCCGCCGGCGGCCGTTCGTTCTGCCCTCCGTCTGGTCCGAAGAAAACGTCGTCGTCAAGGACGGTCCGTATTCCGGATCGCGGTGGCGCAATGCCACTGCGCCCTATCTCGTCGAGATCATGGATACCTGGGCTGACCCGTATACCGAGGAAGTGGACACTTGCGGGTCGCCCCAGTCCGGAAAAACATCGGCCATGTACCGGTGCATCGAATACTCCATCGACAGAAGGCCGGGGAACCGCATGTTGGCCATGCCCGATGACCTGACCTTGTCGCGCGTCTCGCAATATAAGCTGCTGCCTTCCATCAAGGCGTGCCGCCCGGCCCGGGATAAGCTGGTCAAGGCCACTCTGGACACGTTCACCTTTGCCGATGGATCGGTCATGTTTTTGTCGTCGGCGCAATCGCCATCGCAGCGGGCCTCTGTCTCCATCCGGGACCTCTTCCTGGATGAGGAGACCCTTTACAAGGTGATTGCCGGCCAGGGCGACCCGGTAACGGATTTTCTGGAACGGACCACAAGCTACCAGGGCATGCGCAAGATCATGCGCGTGGCCAAGCCGGTTGGCGGTGACGAATCCAGCATCTGGCAGGCCATGCTCGCCTGTACCGAGATACGGGCCTATGCCGTGGTCTGCCCGGCCTGCGGCACCGAGCAGTTCATGCGTTTTTCGCAAATCAAGTTTCTGGGCTGCAAGGACCCCATGACCATGCGCCAGGAGCGCCCGGCCCGTTACGAATGTGAGTATTGCCGCTACCATTGGACGGATTTTGCCCGCAATGAGGCCGTCCGTCGGGGGAGTTGGCGTCCCGTGCGCTGGGACTCCGAAACCCGTCGTTTCCTGCCAACCTCCGCCGTCTGGAGACCCCGTTCCGTCGGTTTCCATCTCCCGTCGTTCATTTCACCCTTCGTGTCCCTATCCGAAATCGCGGCCGATTTTTTGGAGGCCAAGGGGAACCCGAAAAAGTGGCAGGGGTTTTTCAATGGACGGTTGGCCGAGCCGCATCTACGGGCTTCCATCAAGACGAGCTGGGAACGAGTATTGGAGGCCAAGATCAATCTGCCGCCGCGCACGGTTCCGGCGGCGGCCGTGGCCCTGACCGCCGGTTTCGACGTGCAAAAGCGCGGCATCTGGTTCGTGGTCCGGGCCTGGGCCGATACTCTGGAAAGCTGGCTGATCGATTACGGCTTCCTGGCCGATTTCGACCAGGCACGCCAGATGCTGTTCGAGGCGACGTATCCGGTGGAGGGCGGCGGCGAAAAGGGGATCTGGCGTGCCGGCATGGACTCGGGCGGCGGCGAGACCGATGACCAGGTCTGGACCAGGACCGAAGAGATTTATCAGTGGGTGCGGGCCAACAGCCTGGGCAAGGTCTTTGCCTGCAAAGGCGCCTCCCACCCCCAGCTCCAGCCCGTGAAGCGCACTCCCATCGACCGGTTGCCCAAGTCTGGAAAGGAGATACCGGGCGGTCTGGTTCTCCACATCATCGATACCGACTATTTCAAGCGTCTCTTCCACGGTCGGCTGGAGCCGGACGCCAGCCAGCCTTTGCACCTGCATGATGGTACGGCCGAGGATTACGCCAAGCAGGTGTCGGCCGAGGAGCTGGTGACCGTAAAAGGCAAGTCTGTTTGGCGGCAGATTCGGCCAGCCAACCACCTGCTGGACTGCGAGGTGCTGGCCTCCGCCTGCGCCGCGCCGGAATGGACCCCGGGATTGCAACTCCTGGCCCGGGCGGCCCGGGTCGAAACGACGCGGCCGGAGCCGACGAAACATCTACAACCGCAACCCCAACGACGGAGATGGTAATGGAAGACAATAGGTTGTCTGGCATGGATGCTATTTGCGCTTATTTCGGGCGCAGCGCGCCAACTATCTTGAAGCTCGTGCGCGAAGAACAATTTCCAGCTGAGAAGATCATGGGTGTCTGGGAATCAGAAAAATCCCTTATTGAAATATGGCGTCTTCGCAAAATTGAAGGGCGGAAGGAGAAGGCTGCGTAACGCGTTCCTCCTGTCCGAGAATATTTCCCAAAAATCTCGTCAAGCAAAAAAAACAAAATCTATGAAAATCTAAGCTACGTTTTCCGAAATCTATGCAAATCCACCAAAATCTACCGAAAGTAGGGGAAAACCGGGGTTACGGTTCCGTGAAACATCGGAGGAGCCGTGGCCTTTACCACCTGGACCGCCCTGCGCGACAGCATGCGCGCCGACTTTGCCTCGGGGAAATGGAGGACGAAAGTCTACGAGACGGGTGATACCCGGATCGAATACCAGACGCCCCAGGATTTTCTGGTCGCCCTTGATTACGTCGAAAGCCGGGCCGCCGCCGAATCGCAAAGCTATCATCGCCGCACCTACGCCAGGAACGGGGGGCGCGGCTGATGTTCGGCGCTCTGTCCGACTGGCTCATCCGCCGCCGCTTGCGCAGCCTCGCCCTGAAGCGGAGGCAATACGCCGCGGCCCAGGTGAACCGCCTGACAGGGGACTGGCTGCCGCCGAATCTCCGCGTCAACGATGTGATCCGCTCGTCGGCACCGGTCATCCGTGGTCGCGTCCGCCAGATGGTGCGCGACTTCCCGCCGTTCTACCGGGCCGTCAACAACATGGTCACCTTTCTCGTCGGCGAGGGTATCCGTTTCCAGTCCCGGGCTACCACGCCGGACGGCACCCCGGCCAAGGGCATCCGCCAGCAGATCGAGAACCGTTTCCTTTCCTGGATGGACCAGGCCGATGTGGCCGGACAGCTCCATTTTCATGAATTACAGCAACTTTCCGTGCGTCAGGATGGGGAATCCGGCGAATATATCGCCCTGATCCGCCCACCAAAGCGCCCGGGTCGCCATCCTTTCGCGCTCCAGTTCCTGGAATCCGAACGTCTGGGCGACTGGGGGGCGCGGACCGCTCCGGGGAATTTGCTTGCCCAGGGTATCGAATATGACCCGGATACCGGCGAGCGCGTGGCCTACCATTTTTGCGACGAGGGCTATGGATCGCCGACGCGCGTGGATGCCGCCTTGGTGCTCCATGACTTTCGGGCGTTGCGTCCTGGTCAGCTTCGCGGCGTGTCGCCGTTTGCCGCCGCACTTCTCATCGCCCGCGACCTCGACGATTACGTCAATGCCGAGGTGGACGCGGCCAAGCTGGCCAGCAAATGGCTGGCCTTGGTTAAGACACCGGACCCGGCCAGTATGCAAGCTGTCGGGCTGGATGGCTTAGGGGCCGGTGCTTCTGCCGGACCGCCCATCGAAAACCTGGAAAATGCCATTATCGAATACCTCCGCCCGGGGGAGGATATCGAATTCAAGGCCAACAATCGTCCGGGGGACGCCTTTTATCCGTTCAGCCGATTCGTGCTGCGCATGATCGGCATCACGGTGGACATGCCTTACGAGCTGTTGTCCGGGGATTATTCCGGCCTCAATTATACGACCCTGCGCGGCATCCGAAACGACTTCCGCAAAATGCTCGGCCCTCAGCAGTCCCGCTACGTGCTGCATCTCTGCCGCCCTGTGCTGCGGCATTGGATGGAGATGGAAGCCCTCATCGATCCGGGGTTCCTGCCCGGCTATTTTTCCGACCCGTCGCGCTTCCTGCGCGGGGTCTGGATTCCGGCCGGCCTGCCCGAAACCGATCCGCAACGCGAGATCAAGGCCAATATCGACGCCATCAAGGCCGGTCTCAAAAGTCCCCAGCAAGTCATCCTGGAACGCGGCGACGATCCCGAAACCGTGCTCGACGAATTGGCGGACTGGAAATCCATGTGCGCGGACCGGGACCTGGATTTTTCCGAAGCGGTCCAGAATGCGTCCACGGCCCTGGCCAACAACCCGGCCGCGCTGGATCAGGAACCCGGCAGCGACGGCGACCGCCGGTTGAGGAGCATCAAATGACCTACCGTACACGAAGCGACGCCGGCGGGATGCACTCCCGGTCCCTGTCCGTCCGGTTCGATGCCGGCGGAAAGCCGGCCACCATCAACGAGGCGGACCGGTCCGTGGATGTCGTGGGCGCCACCGAAACGCCGGTCGCCACCTACGACTGGGACCTGGGCCAGATGGTCGACGAGATCCTGCTGATGTCCGGCTGCCGCATGCCGGCGACGGGCCAGCTCGTGATGCTCGACACACATTCCCGCTACGACACGGCCAGCGTCATCGGCAGCTATCGGGGCCTGCGCATTGAAGGCGGCCAGCTTCTGGGGCGGGCCGTGTTCACCAGCCAGCCCGAGGGTGAAGGGCCGTTCGTCAAGCTCCGCGAGGGGCATCTGACCGATTTTTCCATCGGCTACCGGGTCAATGCCTACGCCCGGGTCGAAGCCGGCAAGACCGCCGTGGTCGAGGGGCGCACCATTACCGGTCCGGCCCTGGTGGCCACGGACTGGGAACCCCGTGAACTTTCGATCTGCCCCATCGGGGCCGATCCCAACGCCAAGGCCCGTGGGGCCGGGAGGGAACAAGGAATGGACAAGCGGTTGCGTGAATTCCTGGAGGCTCGCGGCCTCCCGAAAGACGCCACCGAGGACCAGGCCTGGGCGTTCATGCAAACGCTTGAGACCAGGTCCGAGGGGCAGGACAGCCAGCAGCGGCAGGGTGCGCCCGAGCCGCCCAACCCTGGGCAATCCCAGGCTGGACAGCAGCAGGCCAACAATGACGGCGAGCGCGCCGCGGCCACGCGTGCCGAGCGCGAACGTATTCAGGAGATCCTCGGCATGGGCCGGCGGTTCGACTGCGCCGAACTGGCTGAACGGCTCATCAACGAAAATGCCGGCGTGGACCAGGCCCGCGCGGCGGTGTTGCAGCATCTGTCCGGGAGACAGGTTGCCGCCCCGGGCTTTCAAACCACGGATGTGACGGCCGATGAGCGGGATAAGTTCCGTGCCGCCATGGGGGACGGCCTGCGCCTGCGGGCCGGGCTCCGGGTGGAAAATCCGGCGCCCGGGGCTACCGAACTGCGCGGCCTGACCCTGCGCGAAATGTCCCGGGAATGTCTGGTCCGGGCCGGGCAACGGGTTCCGGGCAATCCCATGGAAATGATCGGCCGGGCCCTGACCACCTCCGATCTGCCCGTGTTGCTCGGTAACGTGGCCAATCTGTCCCTGATGGAAGGCTATGCCGCCCAGGCCGAAACCTATGGCGTCTGGGTGGACGACACCGGCCAGGTCTCGGATTTCAAGATTCACACCATGGCCCGGGCCGGCGAGGCCGACGACCTGGAGGAAATCCCCGAGTCCGGCGAATACACCTATGGCTCCCAGGACGAGACCAAGGAAACCTACCAGATTGCCACCTACGGCAAGATGTTCTCCATCTCGCGCCAGGCCATCATCAACGACAACCTGGGCGTGCTGACCGACATTCCGCGCCAGCATGGCGAGGCCGCCGCGCGCAAGATCGGCGACATCGCCTATGCCGTGCTCATTGCCAACGGCGCCATGGGCGACGGTGTCGCCCTTTTCCATTCCGGCCATGACAACCTGATGGGTGCATCGGCCCTGTCCGTGACATCTTTGGGCGCGGCCGAGACGGCCATGCAGTCCCAGAAGGATATCCGCGGCCTGCGTCGACTCAACATCCAGCCCCAGTTCGTGATCGCCCCGGTCGCGAAGAAAACCTTCTTCGAACAGTTCTTCTTCACCCAGCTCATTGGTGGCGTCACGAATCAACCCAATCTGACCAACCCCTATTACGGCGCCAAGTTCACGAGGGTCTACGAGCCGCGCCTGGACGACGATTCTCTGACCGCCTGGTACGTGGCCGGCCCCAAGGGCAAGACCGTGAAGCTGTTCTTCCTCAACGGCGTCCGGGACCCCTATCTGGAAACCCGGCAGGGCTGGAACGTGGACGGCGTCGAATACAAGGTGCGCCTCGATTGCGGCGCCAAGGCCCAGGACTGGCGCGGCCTGGTCAAAAACCCCGGCGCGTAAGGCCGGACGCGAGGGAATGAAGCCATGAAGAACCATATCGAAAAAGGCGAGCGGCTGCTGCACACCGCCTTGTCCGACATCGCCTCGGGTGATCCGGTGGTGGTCGGGGCGCGTCTGGGCGTGGCCTGCGGCGACATCGTCACCGGCGAGACGGGCGCGCTGGCCATGGAAGGTGTGTTTTCCTTGCCCAAGGCCACGGGCGCTATCAGCCAGGGCGCGGATTGCTATTTCGACGCCGACGGCACCCCGGTCGGGGGGGCGTCCAACGCCGGCGCCATCACCACCACGTCCACGGACAACACTGCTGCCGGGTACGCCTTCGAGGCCGCCGGCAGCACGGACACCCACGTCAGGCTGAAGTTGCGCGGTTAACGCCTTACGTCCCGGGCCGGCAGCCTCCCCGGACCGGGATTAAAAGTGAGGATCGTATGGGATTCGAGCAAGCGGATAAGTTCCGGGCAAAGTGGGAAGGTGGCCTTACTGACAATTCGTCAGATCCGGGCGGCATCACCAAATATGGCGTCTCTTTGCGGTGGCTCAAGAGTGTTGGGCACGATGTGGATAACGATGGCGACGTCGATGCCGATGACATCCGCGCCCTAACCCCCGATCAGGCGGGCGAATTGTTCAAGGATCGTTTTTGGGACGCCTACAAACTCGACGATTTTCCAGATGCTACCGGCATGGCGCTGTACGATGCCATGGTCAACACCGGTCCGGTACAGGCTGTCAAGTTTCTGCAACGGGCGGGCAATTTTTATCCCGGCATCGTCCTGCGCGACGACGGAGTCGTCGGGCAGAAAACCCGAGATGCCGTAGCCTCAATCGCCACTGATCTGGCTTCCGATGTCGCGCTGGCCATGCGTTGCATCAAGGAGCGCAAGGCCTTTTACGTGCGGCTTTCCCAGCAAAAACCGTCTCTCTCGGTCTTCCTAAAGGGTTGGCTGAATCGGTCGGCGGCTCTGGAAAGCAGTATTCAGGCTGGGGGGGCGTGATGTTCGGTATCGACGACGCCATTGGTGCCGGTATCGGTGTGCTGGGGAAGGTCATCGACCGCGTCCTGCCCGACAAGGATGCTCAGGATAAGGCCAAACTTGCTTTGCTCGAAATGCAGCAGAAGGGCGAGCTGGCTCAGCTCGACGCGGCGCTGAAGTCGGATATAGCCCAGCTTGAGGTCAACAAGTCTGAAGCCGCGTCGTCATCTGTCTTCGTGTCCGGCTGGCGTCCTTTTGTAGGCTGGGTGTGTGCGTCGGCGCTCGCCTATTCGTTCGTGATCTATCCGATCCTCAAATCGATCCTTGCTGTCGTGAAGCCCGGCTTCACGCTTCCATTGTTGGCGCTGGATGATCTTTGGCCGCTGATGTTCGGCATGCTCGGCCTGGGCGGCATGCGCTCCTGGGAGAAAACCAAGGGAGTGGCGAAGTGACCGACGACGAAGTCAAGGCCGTCGCCAAGGCGGTGAGTAAGGAGATGAAGGGCGTCGCAGGGGGCTGCAATGAGTGCTGCCGCACTTGCGAGCTTGACCCAAACATGCACCGCGACGACCACAAATTCATCTATGAGCTGCGCCAGACCTTGGCGGATAGCCGGAAAACCTTCGTCGTAACATTTTGCAAGATCCTGGCAACGGCCGTTGTGATGGGCCTGGTCGCGCTCCTCGTCATCAAGGTTGGTTCGAAATGAGCGCCATCGAAGACCAAATGAAACGAGTCAACCGGCTCATTCGTATCCTGGCCTGGATCGTTGCCGTGGGCGCGCTGTTCGATCTTTGGGAGTTCTATCGTCTGTTCGAGCTGCTCCGTTCCTGGGGGCGCGTATGACCCTGCGTGACGACTTTGCCGCCGACATCCTGGATGGGTTCGAGGACCTGGCCCAGACCTGCATCTACCAGCCGGCCGACGGCCCGGCGGTGTCCACCCTCGCCCTGATCGAGGACCGGCGGCTGGCCACCGGCTCCCGGGCCCGGGGCGAATACGTCACCGTGCGCGTGCCCATGCGCGATGTGGAGACGCCGCAAATCGACGACACGTTCCTGATCGCGGGCGAGACCTGGCAGTATCGTCAAAACCAGGACAGCAATGAGGAAAGAAAGGACGCTTGGCCGTTTTGGTTGCTGTATTGCCGCAAGGTCGGTTCCGTGTCCTTGACCGGAGGGCATTCGTGAGCGCCGCCCCAGCCGTTTCCGCCTCCGGAACTTCTTCTTTCGGTTTTGCGATGTCCTTGGATGAATCTCCTGATTTGCGTTCCTTGTTGTCCTCATCCGATCCCGTCGTGCGCCGCGCGGTCCTGCGTGCCCTTAAGTCCACCGGCTGGATGGTACAACAGAACTGGCGGCAATATTTCCGCAACCCACCCTGGCCGGAGGTCAATAAGCTCACCAAGATGCTCGATACCCGCGCCGGGCTCAAATTTTTGCGCCAGTTCGTGCGTTATAAGGCTCTTTCCGATCAGATGGCCGTAGCCATTGGGTTCGGCAAGGGCAGAAGCGTCAAAAAGAAAGGGGGATCTTATACTGGTTTGGGAAGCTATGGCCTGTCCTCGGTCGGTATGCTTGATGCCGACCCCTACATTATGAAGATCGCCGAGAAGGCTGAATCTGGTTGGTCCGGCAGGGTCACGGATCGGATGCGTGGATTTGTGGCCGCCTCGACCAAGGCCAAATCAAAGGCCAAAAAACCGAAAGTCGGCCGCAATTATGTAGCTTTACGGCGTGACAAGTCTTCCATTACCGTGCCGCGCCGTTCCGTGTCCGGAGATTACTTTTCTCGTATTATGCCCAAGATCCCGGCCTATTTCGCCGTAAAATTATACTCCAACTTGTCAAAACTCATGAACATGGCGGAAGCCGCATGAATCAAAGCGAGACTACTGCTGAGCTGTTTCGGCGTTTGGAAACGGACGAAGCGATCAAGACCTTCTGCTTGCGGGAATTCGGCCGCCGGCTTTCGGTGCTGCGGCGTTTCGACAACCATAAGCCGCCTGGAGAGACGGACTGCCCCTGGGCGCATCTGGAACACCTCTTCCGCTCGCGTTCCAATGTCCGCCGCATTGTGACCAGGACCTATCTTTTGTCCTGCGGCGTCCATTCCGAGGATGTCTGTGCCGGCGAGAGTTTGGCCGCCGATCTGCGTGAGTTGATCGAGACGGCTATCCAGCAGCCTGGACTTGGTAAGGTGGTTTGGGCTGAGGAAGTCTTAGCCTCAAGCGAGGAAGCAATGTTTGATAACATCTGTTCTTTCACTATTGAAAACTAGGAGTCCGCCATGGCCGACAATGCGATGTATTTTTCTGGTGATCTGTACCTGAACAGAAAGAATAGCGCCGGAGTAAGCGAAGGCCTCCGCAAGCTTGGAAACGCCAGCCAGTTCCAGGTCACGGTCACGTCTACGACCAAGGAATTGAAGTCGAAAATGCGTGCAACATACAACCAGAACTTGGCCGTTGTGACCACCATCGACGCGTGCAAAGTGGCAATGACGCTTAACCAGTCAAACGAAGACAACAGCGCCTTGGCCAACATGGGCGATAAATCCGCAGTAACCCAAAGCGCTGCATCGAGTAAAACGAAGGATTTCGACTTGTCCGCAGTCGATTCCGGTATCTACTATGAGCTTGGGGACCGGATCGTTTCGGTCTCCGGTGTGGCTATCAGCGGAACGCCCATGGAAGAGGGGACGTATGAACTGGATGAAGACGGTGGCTTGATCGCCTTCACCGATACGGCCCCTTCGTCCGGCACGGCCACGGTTTCCTATTCCGTGAATGCTGCAGCCGGCCACAAGATCACCGGCGCCACCAACCCGTCGATTTCCGGCCAGTTGCTGTTCCTGGGAATCAACTTGGTGACACGGGAAAAGGTGCGCATCGAAATCTATGATGCGGCGTTCACGGTCAAGTCCTCCCAGGATTATTTGAGCGAGAACTACAACGAGGTCCAATATGAGGGGTCGCTCAACACCCCGAGCGGTCAGAATTCCCCGTTTGAAATCATTACCCTTAAGCAGGCGGCCTAACCCATGCGCAAGACCAAAGTAATCCGCATTGGTGGCGAGGGCCCGGAAGGGCAGGACGTGACCGTCCTCGAAATCCAGGTTCGGGGCTGGAAGTCCTGCCGAGACCTGATCGCCATGGCCGGCTCCGACGCGTCCGACGCACTGCTGCTGGCCATCGTCCTGGACCAGGAAAACGAGCAAGTCCAAAAGCTCCTGCCGCTCATGACCGACCTCGGGGACAAGATTCTGGACCTCGGTTCTGACGATTTCCTCGACGTGGCCGAAGCCTGGATCGAGGTCAACCAGGGTTTTTTCGACCGGCTGAAGGCCGTGACGCGGAAAGCGGCCAAGGAGCGCAGCGAAAAGCCCGAACCCAAACCCGAGGCCAAGCCGGAGACCCAGGCGGCCTGACGGACGGCTTCACCCGGGCCGTGGATCGCTTGATCGCGCGCGGCCATGGCCCGGGTGTCTATGATTACGGGTTGAGCTGGTTTTTCGAATGCCTGCGGGCCGCAAACGAAGCGGACGCGACCCAGGCCAAGGCGGAACGGATTCGCCGGGCCGTGCGCATGGTGGACATGCGTCTGGCCGTAAACGGCACCCAGGAAGCCTTCCGCGACCGGATAGATGATTTGCTCAGGGAGAGTTTATGAACGCCCTCGACATCCTCATTTCCGCCAAGGACAACGCCAGCCAGGTCCTGGATTCGATCCGGTCCAAGGTTGATTCCCTTGGCGAACAGGGCTCGAAGGCGTTTACTTCCATCGATTCCGCCGCAGCGGCTGTTCGTTCTCGCATCGCCAGTCTTTATACCGCCGTCGGTGCGTTGGTGGCGGCCTTTGCGACGTCCATGCTCGTCAAGGTCCCGGCCCTGTTCGAATCCATCACGGCCCAGCTCAAAACGCTCACGCGATCCAGCAGCGGCGCCCAGGATGCTATGAACTGGGTCACGGACTTTGCCAAAAACACACCGTATGAGTTGGACAAGGTCTCCCAGGCCTATTCCAAGCTCGCATCCTATGGGTTCGATCCGAAGACGATCCTGGAGCCCATTGGCAATGCCGCCTCGGGCATGCAAAAAGAGTTGGACCAGGCCGTGGAAGCCTACGCCGATGCCACGCGCGGCGAATTCGAGCGGCTCAAGGAATTCGGCGTCAACGCGGCAACCGTTGGCAATCAGGTGACGTTTACCTGGATGCAAAACGGCCAGCAAATGGAAAAGACGGTCACCAAGAACGCCGACAGCATCAGCAAGGCCCTGACAGGCATCTGGAACGACATGTTCAAGGGTGCCATGGGCGAGCAGATGAGCACGTTCACCGGCCGCGTCTCCAACATGTTCGACGCCCTGACCCGGGGCATCCAGAAATTCATGGGTGCCGGCCTGTTCGAGAGCATCAAACAAAAGATTTCCGAGGTCACGGACGCCGTCGAACAGGTCAGCAAATCCGGCCAGCTCGAAGAATGGGGCAAGAAAGCCGCTGCCGGTCTCGATTATATCTGGGGAGCCGCCAAACGTCTGGTCGAGATGGTGACGCAGTTCGTCACGGATTACGGCGGCCTCATCAAGATCGTGGCCACCGTGGCCGCGTTCAACCTGGCCGTAGGCGCGTTCGGTTCGCTGCTCAGTGCTGTCACCAAGGTATCCCAGGTTCTCAATATTTTCAAAACGGCGAGTGCGGCGGCCCAAGTCGGTACGATTGCTGTCACGAAAGCCATCCTGGCGGGCGCGGCCGGCTGGGTTGGTCTGGCCCTGGCCATTCCGGACGCGGTCGAGGGCTACAAGAATGCGGCCCTGGCCCTCAACGAGTGGTTGAATCCGCTGTCCAAGACCAACCAGGCCAACAAGATGGCCGCCCAGCTCCAGACTCAGGCCAACGAGACCAACCAGAAAGCCGTGACGATCCTTAATCAGGTGGCCAAGCAATACGGTCTGTCCGTGGCCAGTATGGAGGATTGGAAGGCCGTCCTGCCGGAGATCACGCGGCAGATGCGGGAAAACGGCCAAGTCGTCGGTCTGACCGCCGAGGAATACAAGGCGCTCCAGGAGACCTTGAAAAAGGCCCAGACCGCCGGCACCGCCTATCTCAGCCAGGTTTCGGACCGCTACGATTACGAAATCAAGGCGGCCGAAAAACTGGCGGAGACCGAAGGTGCGGCCGCTGCCAACGGGCTGGCCGCCCAACGTGACAAGTACAAGGGTGTGTTGCAGGTGGCCCAGTCCGTCGCCGCCACCCTCAACGACCTTATCGACAAGTCGGCCGCCAATGAAAGCCAGAAGGCCAATTTGCGCAAGCAGGTGGAAAAGGACCTGCAAGCCGCCAAGAAACAGGCCCTGGAAGACTGGTTGTCCGCGCTCAAGTCCGGCCTGGACCAGGCCTTGGAGCAGGAAAAACGCTACGCCCAGGAAGTGCGTGACGCCAAGGAAACCACCTCCAAAACGATCCGCGAGATCAACCGGCAGGGCATGGATTCGGCCGCGTCCTATGGCGACATCCTGGCCGAGGCGCGGGAAAAGCTGGCCAAGGCCAAGGCGGAAGAGGCCAAGGGCACGGCCGAGGGCTATGACAATGCGGTCAAGCTGGCCAAGGAAGTCGAGTCCATGGCCTCTTCGTCGGTCAGCGCCGGCAAGGAAGTGGTCGGTATCGGCGAGGCGGTGAAAAACGCCCGTGATCTGGCCAGCGAGGCCGGCGACATTTGGAAATCGGCCGCCGAGAACGGCAAGCAGGCCTGGGCCGATTCGGCCGCCGCGTTTTTGCAGCAGATTAAGGAAGCAAAGGTCGAGCTAGAAGACCTCAAGAATAACCCGATCACGGCCAAGCTCGATGTCGACACCAGCAAGGTGGACACGGCCCTAGATAGGTTGGCCTCCACCGTAACGACATCCGAGCACACGGTCTCTCCCGAGACAACCATTGTCGACGCCAAGATCACCGAGCTGAAAAAGGACACGCATTCGACCCACACGATTTATGTTCAGGAGGTCCAGCAAAAGGCCTTTGGCGGCCCGGTGCGTAATGTCCCGGCCATGGTCATGCCGGGCGAGGTGGTCATCCCGCCCGAATATGCGTCCCGGATGCCCGGGCTGCTCCATGCCGTCAACACCATGCGCCTGCCCGTCCCCAAGCTGGCCGATGGTGGCGTGTTCCGGCCGTTCCGTTCCGGCCTTGTGCCCGGGGTCGGGGACGAGGACAGCGAGCCGGTCCTGTTGCCCGAGGGCGCGTTCGTGGTCCGCAAGGCAGCCGTCAACCTGTACGGCGCGGACTGGTTGCAGTCCCTGGCTGCTGACGGATCGGTGCCGCATTTCGCAGCCGGCGGCCGGGTCTCGCTGGGCAATCTGGCCGCGCTCCAGGGCGGCATCCGGCTCCCGGATTGGTTGGAGCAACTGCGCCTGGCCCGGCCGGCTGCGCCGGCTGCGGCCGAGGCGACGGCCCCGGAAGCGCCGGTCGCGCCGGCCTCTCCCGCGCCCCTGGCCATTGCCGTGGCCCGGCCGGATGCGTTTCGGGCCATGACCACGCCGCTTGCCGGCAAGCGTGACATGACCGCGCGCGGCACATCCGCCCTGGGCCGCCTCAACGGCTTGCGCCATGCCGCCAGCCTCAAATTCGCCACGGGCGGCAGTCTCGACGAGACCCTGGCCGACATCGCCCTGGAGCGGCAGCGCACCCAGGAGGACTACGACGAGGCCGTGGCCGAAGCCCAGACCAATCACGACGACGATCTGGCCGATCTGCTCAAGCAAGAGCAAGAGGACCTGGACAGCATCGCCGAGGAGTTGGCGAGTACGCTCAAGGAATTGCAAGAGACCTTGCAGGATGCGCAAAAGCAGTATCAGGAAGATTTGGCGGACGCGCAAGATCAATATAATGATGCGGCTGCTGCCTATAAAGAATTCTTATATAACCCGACTATTACATATTCATCAAAAAACAATGTTGGCAATAGTGTTTTGATGAGTACAGAGGATGTTGATAAAGACAATGGAACTTACTATTCCCCTGCAACATATTCGCAGTATGCTTCCGGTGGTTTTGTAACGCGATACAAAAAGCAATATCTTAGTTCTTTTTCCTACGGTATTCCAACACGATGGAAATGGGCGCCCTATAAAGACTATTCGTCATCTTCCATCTCTGAAGATCGATCCTTGCGTGCAGCCATAGAAGACGCCAAGGCACAAATCGCAGAAGTCAAGGCGACCTGGGCCACGGCGCAATCCGACTACAGCACAGGCGTCACCGACGCCAAACAGACGGCGGTCGAGGATACCGCCAGCACCAAGACCCAGGCGACCGAGGACACCGACGACCTCAACACGGACCTCGAAAAGACCCTGGCCGATCTGCAAAAGGACTTCGACCGGTCCATGGAAGACCTGGACATCCAGGAAGCTCGGGCCCGGGCCAATGCCGAGGACGAAGGCACGTACTCCATTTCCGGTTTCACGAGCTGGCTGCGCGACGGCGGCCCGGTCAAGGCGTTGCTCAAGCATTTCGCCCTGGGCGGCCCGGTCAAAGCCGGTTTGGCGCGACTATTCCCGGGCCTGCCCCGGTTCGAGGACGGCGGCGTGGCACCCATGCTGCCCGGCGCGGTGCCGGGCCAGGACTCGATTCTGGCCGCGCTCACCCCGGGGGAGGGCATCATCAATCTGCCGGCCATGCGCCGGCTCATTTCCGAACGCGCCTTGCAGGCCCTCAACGCCATGGACCTGCCCGGATTCCTGGACGCATTGCCGCACTACGCCGACGGCGGCATTGCCGGCCTCACCGAGTCGGCCAGGACCGCCGCCGCCATGGGCCCGTCCTCGGCGTCCTCCGGCGAGTCCTATTCCGCGACCCTCAATCTCCAAATCGGCGGCAAATCCTACGAAACCCGCGCTGCCCGCTCCACGGCTCGCGAGCTGGCCAAGGAACTGCGGCGCCAGGGAGTCAACGTCCGATGAGTATCACCCTGGCCGGCCTGACCTTGCCCGACGACTGCGTATGGGCCAACGAATTCGATTTCGTTCCCATCGCGGCCTCGATCGGCCGCACCGCCTCGGGGCGCCGCATGGTGCGCGAGACCGCGCTGGTCGTCGGCCGTCCCATCGATCTTGGCGGCGAATCCGCCTGGATCAGTCGGGCCGATCTGCAATCGCTCCACGCCCTGGCCGAGACGGTCGGCTGGTCCGGCACGCTCACGCTCCATGACGGCCGGGTCTTCGACGTGCGTTTCCGCACCCAGGACGAAAAGCCGGTCGAGGCGGTCCCTGTCACGGACTACGCCGACCCGGACGACGCCACCCCCTACCAGTTGACCGCCGTGCGCCTGGAGACCGTATGAGCACCACGGCCAGCCTGACCCTGTCCTGCGGCGCGGACAGCTCGTGTCCGGATACGCTTCTGGAAATCCCGGAAGCGGCCGTTGACCCGGGCGAGCGCATCATCATCCGGCTGTGGGGCCCGACCGCATCCAGCGTGCTCGGGTTCCGGCTGGTGGCCGGCACGCAAAATCTCGGCACCGGCTCGCCCAACACCTACAGCGGCCAGACCCATTGCAAGTATTTCGAGTGGGCCGGGGGCAACAAGGCCCAGCAATTCGACTGGCCCGTGACCGGCATCACGCGCATCCTGGCCTATTCGCCGCTCTACACCGTCAACGCGGCGGGCAACGTCGTGGTCCTGGCCACGGCCGGCGAGGACATCACCGAAGCCGGGCTGTTCGTCCGGCGCGGCCACGCCTGCCTCGTGCCGACCGATCCGCAGCGGCTGCTGTACGGCACCGTCCACGTCACGGCCGCCAGGGCGGCCTATTGCCGCGAATGGTCCTGGTCCGCGCCGACCGATCCGACCGGCGCGCAATGGTTCTGGCTCTACCAGGCGGGCGAGCTGTCCCACAAATTTTCCCTCACCATGAGCGAGGAGCCGGACGACGCCTCGATTGCCCTGGTCGATTTCAAGATCACGGTCATTGCCCGCCGCACAGCCGGCGCCGTGGCCAACGCGTCGGTCTATCTGGATGGCGTGCTGGTCGGCACCACCGACCCGACCTACGGCTACGTCAAGGTGTTCCGCCATCTGTCCGGCACATTCCCGATCCGGGTGGTCGCGGCCGGCTACACGCCCACGGACCAGGACGACTACAGCGACAACGACACCATCACCGTCGATCCGGACGGCTCGTCGGTCCGGGTTAAGATCGGGAGCTATACGTCATGAGCACGTCCCAGACTCTGACCCTCAACTACAGCGCGGACGGCCTGTCCAAGCTGGAGGTCCCCAAGCAGACGGTCCAGCCCGGCGAGCCCGTGCGCATCTATCTCTGGGGCCGGTCAGCCGAGGATTTGATGGGCTACAAGCTCGGCCAGGGCGCGGAGAACCTGGGGCCTGGCACGCTGCGGCAATATCCCGGCCAGACCACCGAGGCCTATTTCGACCTGACCGGCGACGGCGTGGCCCAGGATTTCGACTGGCCGGTCCTGTCCCTGGCCAGTGTGACCGCTTACGGCAACCTGTACGCCGTGGACGGCAACGACGTGTCCCTGGTCGCGCTGCCCGGCGAGGACGTGACGCGCTATTTCCGCCTGTCCGGCAATGCCCTGGTGCGCAACGTCGAGGCCGGCGCGCCGACCATCACCGGTTCGGTGCGTGCCGTGGCCAACCGCTCGCCCTGGTGCCGGGAGTGGCGGTGGACCGCGCCCGATCTGGGTATTTCGCAACGGACGCGACTGACCATCCGTAATGTCTTTTCATCCAAGGATGGTGCATTGATCCATACGATCAAACCAATAGCCAGCACAAACACCCCGGCTCACATTTTCCCTTTTGTGAACTATAGCGAACCAAATCCATGGAACTATAAATACCTTTTGTCATATGGGATAGAAAAATTAGACATTGGGTATTGCACATACGTTAATTTGAATGAACAAAGCTCGTCTGCTGGGTATGGTGCAGAGACAAGCTGTATTTTAAATCTTAATAAATTTAATGGAGTGAAAATTGATATATTATTCAAAAGCCCTTGCGGGACGCTTCCAACAGGAACAAGAGAGGAAATAGAAATTTATTTTTCCGGGAGTACGTTCATTTATTGCAGTATGTATTATACGGATTATTCCCAAGTGCCTTTTGCAATTTGGATGGCGTTTGGTTCTTATTACCTTGATGCAAGGAGCCAATGGAATAATGGGGCCATGCCAAGCTATTTAAAAGATGGTTCATGGAATACGATATCGTATGTTATAAATAAGAATAATGCATCAATATTAGTAAATGGTAATTATATAACAGGCATTGAGCATAATGGGGATTTTTTTAATTATGCAATAGACCTTGCGCAGATACGCTATCAAATAAAGAAAACAATTAGTGAAATTACTAACCCATACGAAAAATCAAAAACTCGCCTTGCCTCCATCACGGTGACTGTCTCATGACTCTCTTCATTGGATGCCCGTCCGGAGAAGCGGACGAAGACACCACGGCCGCGTACTGGTTTTTCCTCTACCGCCACGGCCTGCTGCGCAAGGAATTTGGCCTGACTCTGGACATGGACGACGGGGTCAAGCTCTCCGACGGCCTGGTGCTGCACTATGACGGCACCGTCTCCGACGGCCGGCTCATTGATGCCGTGGACGATTCCGGCGTGGCCGACCTGACCTTGACGGATGTGGAGAGCATCCAAGGCCACTTGCCCGGCACAAAGGCCCTGCACTTCAACGGCCGCACGTCCTATGCCGAGTCTCGTTACCATATCGAGGCCATCGAACTGACCACTTTTTCGCTCTCGTGCTGGTTTCGGACCGTCGGCCTCATCCCGGGGACCGATTATGGGATGGACGGGAGGCTGATCGCCTATGCTCCGAAGGATATGTCATACAGCGCAATGATTGGAGATGGTATTCGTTATGGTTGGGTGCTCGAAAACGAAATGGCCGCAGAAGAAAGCCTCCATTTCGTTCCACCCGGTCTAAATGCACCGAATAGGAACGCCTACCTTAATGGGGAGTGGCACCATGCCGTGGTGTTGTTTGGCCAGTACGATTCATACAAAATTTATGTTGACGCTGTTTTGCAAGAATACATTCAAGCCTTGGATTCGGCGTGGAACATCGATTACAGCGAATACGTCAACCACCTCTATCTTGGTTCTCTAGGATATTTTGATCCATATTGTTTTTTTTACGGCGACCTCGGCGATATCCGCATCTACAATAGACTCATCAACGAAGACGAAATCCAGGCGTTGTTCGAGACGACCTAGAAGGGGAGATGTATGATTGCCGCATCCGAAATCGTCATCCGCAAAAGCGAAAATGTCACCGAGACCTCGGCCAACGGCGGCCGCATGACCAAGACATCCGTGCTCGACAACGGCAGTCAGAACTATTTCCCATCCTGGACCGCTGCCCAAATGAGCAACGGGGGCACGCGCTACCGCAAGTTCTTCGTGCACAACACCAACGACGACCTGACACTGTCGTCGGCCGGCATCCATATGGTCTTGCCAACCCCGGCCGATGACCGGATCACACTGTTTGCCGGCACCCAGACCGATACCCAAGACGAAATTGACAACTCGACCCAGTACGGCGCCGGCACGCTCCAATCGGCGGTCTCGGCCGGAGCCACGAGTTTCGATATCGTCCTGGAGGATGCAGGGCAGACCATTTTCCGATCTGGGGACACGATTTTTCTGGCCACGGTGGCCACAACCACCGACTCGGCCGGGCATCGGCAAATTTCGCAGTCCGAATACCACGAGGACGTAACCATCTCCAAATCCGGCAGTGTCGTGACGGTCACCCTGGCCGCCGGCGACATGCTGGCCAACGCCTACGATGCCGGCAGCACGGTGGCATCGGTGTTGCCCCTGGGCGACATCGTGGCCGCCATCGGCACGGTGGCCAAGGTCACGAGCGCCGGCCTCCTCGATGCCGCTTCGATTACGGCGGACAATATCGGCAGTATCGACCAGACCGTGACCCTGACATTCACGAGCGCCACGGCTTTCGTGGCCACCTCCGACGTCCTCGGCAGCCTTGGCTCAGGCTCCATTTCCGGCACGTTCGCGCCGACCAACCCCGATTACAGTAAGCCGTACCTGACCATCCCCCCGGCGGCCT
>Ga0183095_10364_pt2 | contig 41226 bp, 36 predicted proteins | sample BioMet4_FD_130346 | JGI IMG/M metagenome (GOLD analysis project Ga0183095, IMG submission 130346) | Microbial communities from bioreactor (seeded with sewage sludge) at LBNL, California, USA - Biofuel metagenome 4 (v2) (version 3) | ecosystem: Engineered > Bioreactor > Anaerobic > Unclassified ...
GGATGGCGGTGAAAAATTTCCAAATTTTTCGGGGTTTTTCCCATACGCGCTAACCCGCGGGATTTCGGCCTTGCCGACCAGCGTGTTCACCGCTGGACCGCACCCGCGGAACCCGCGGCGGCGAGTACTTCGGCGCGAATTTTGGTCCGCGCAAGCGCCGCCCCCAAATTCTCGACGGGATTTCCTTGCGGAACGGGGTTTGTTCTGTTTTCCGCAACCGGCATTTGTTATCCTCCCGGATTGGCGATATTATTATTTCACGTAGCGCCGCCGAAATGATTTATCCCCTGATGTTGTCGATTCAGGATGGAACATGGCGATGCAAAAGAATAATAGATGTGGAACTCATGATGGCAATTTTAGCTGGAGAGATCAAGTATGAATAGACGAATTCTTATCCTGCCGATGCTGGCGGTGTTGTTCTGGACCGGCAACCTCTATGGAGCCGGGACCTCGGCGCAACCCGCCAAAACATCGCCCGGTCCGACAGCTTCCGTTCCCGCCGCCGGAGCGGTGGGAGATCCCAGTATGTATAACACCTCCGTCCCTTATACGGGATTGACGCAACCGCTTCCCTGCTTTGGTCGGGGTCTGGTAAACGTAGTTACGTGTTGGCTGGAAATTCCTCGGTGCGTTGTTTACGACAACGCCGCGTTGCCGGGAGTCGGTATCCTGCTCGGCATTCCGGAAGGCGGATTCTTCACTATCGCCCGTGCCGGCAGTGGCGTCACCGACCTGGCGACATTCGGACTGGTCGGCGATACCATTCATGGCAATAACTTTCCGGATTTTATCACCGAATCCCGCTGGTTTCCGCCGAAAACCAAGCCTTAACCGGAGGGAATCGGCGATCTTTTTCCCGGCTTGAAGTTGATTAAACCGTTGTCCATGGTATAGTAACCATTTGGAGTGTCAGCAGCAGGCGATCGCTCGACCGTACGACGGCCGGGAGGAAAGTCCGGACTGCACAGGACAGGGAGTCCGGGCGAAAGCCCGGATACCGCGGACTAAATGCCGCGGGAAGGATAGCGCAACAGAAAGCAGACCGCCTGCTTCGGCAGGTAAGGGTGAAACGGCGGGGTAAGAGCCCGCCGGACGTACCGCGTAAGCGGCGTCGCAAGGCAAGCCCCTCCCGCAGCAAGGCCAAATAGGGAATGAGTTGTGGTCCGCAACGTTCGAATTCCGGGTTCTGGCCGCTTAGACAGATGATCGCCGCCTGCTTCGGCAGGAGACAGAATCCGGCTTATGCTGCCGATACTCCGCTATCGATCGGACTCAGGAATGGGGCTCAACGCCCCGAAGCAAAAACAATGAGAAGGACGAATTGTCGGGCCGGATCCAGCCGTTAGGACAATTGTCGCGGGAGAAAAGTCAGAAATGAGCAAAGAGAGTTTGAGAGCGGCCATCCGGACCATTCCGGATTTTCCCAAGCCCGGGATTCAGTTTATTGATGTTACGCCGCTGCTCAATCAGGCCGCCGTCTTTCGGGAAACCATTCAACTGCTCTGCGCTCCCTGCCGGGATTTGCATCCCGATTACATTGTCGGCATTGAAGCCCGCGGTTTTATTTTTGCTTCCGCCATGGCCTACGAACTGGGCTGCGGTTTTGTTCCCATTCGAAAAAAAGGCAAACTGCCGTATAACACGATTCACGAACAGTACGCCTTGGAATACGGGACGGCGGAGATCGAAGTGCACGCCGACGCCATCGAGCCCGGTCGCCGGGTGATTATTTTCGACGATGTTCTGGCAACCGGAGGGACCGCTCGGGCCGCGATCGAACTTATGAAAAAATTAAATGCGGAAATCGCTGGAATTCATTTCCTTCTGGAACTATCTTTTCTCCATGGTAGAGCAACCTTGGGCTCCATGCCGGTCCAGGTGCTGATGACGTTATGAAGATTCGGGATGGGATGACGAAATCATGATCGCAACCAAGAAAAACAGATCGGCAGGGCAACCATGAAATATGCGATTATCAGCGATATTCATGCCAATGCCGACGCGCTGGAAGTAGTATTGGAACGATGTCGGGACTTGGAAGTCACGAATTTTATTTGTCTCGGCGACGTTGTCGGCTACAATGCCGACCCCAAATATTGTCTGAGCGCCGTACGGAACCTCAATTTGATTGCCTGCGTTAAAGGGAATCACGACGAATACGCATCCAATAACGACGACACGATGGAAGGGTTCAACCCTCATGCCAAAAAGGCCGTGCTGTGGACCAAAGCCCAGTTGAGCGAAGAAGAACAGCAATGGCTGCGGACCCGTCCGATGCGCGCCACCATCCGGAACAGTAATATCACGATCGTTCACGCCACGCTCGATTCGCCGGAATCCTGGGGCTACATTTTTGACGTTCATCATGCCGCCGACAACTTTGCCTACCAGTTTACGCAATTGTGTTTCTGCGGTCATTCTCACGTGCCGATCGCGTTTTGCAAACGGCCGATCACCAATGCTTCGGAAAAACCGATCCAGGAACTTACCGAATGGGCGTACAAGCGTAACGAAGGCATGGTACCGCGCGACGTCAATGTGATGGACTCCATTTCCATTGAAATCGTTCCCGGCTATAAATACCTGATTAACGTCGGCAGCGTGGGGCAGCCGCGCAATAACGACCCCCGGGCTTCGTTTGCCATTTACGACAACGAAATGCAGAAGGTGACGCGATATCGGATTCCTTACAATATCAAGGCGCAACAGGAGAAAATCCGGGCCGCCGGACTTCCCGACCGGCTGGCGCTCCGCTTGGAAACCGGCAGTTGATTTCCGGGCAGGAGAGGCCATGAGCAATTCCGCCGCTGTCAAAATCCATCCGTTCCGGGTGCTGGTCATCAAGCCCAGCAGTCTGGGCGATATTATTCATGCTTTGCCGGCCGTCGAGTTGCTGTTGCAACACTACCCGCAGGCCCGAATCGACTGGCTGGTCCATCCGGCCTTCGCGGAGGCGCTGCAATATTGCCGCAATTTGACTCGGGTGATTATTTTTCCGCGCCAGGAACTTGGGAAAGCGAAGACTTTTCTCCCTCACTTTCTGCGCCTGTCCCGCGAATTGCGCCGTCGTCGCTACGATCTGGTGGTTGATTTTCAAGGGTTGATGCGCAGTGCTTTTTTCGGTCGCCTGACCCGGACCCGGCGGTTTGCCGGATTCGCCAACCCCAAAGAACCTATCGCCAGAATATTTTATCGGGAAAAAGTCAAAGTTCCGATGCGAGTCCATGCGGTTGAAAAAAATCTGGACTTCGTCGCCGGGCTGTTGAACGTGGAAGTGCCGGCCGCTTTCCGGTTTCCGGTTTTGCCGCCCAATCCCGATGCGGCCCGGCGCGCGGCGGCGTTGCTGCGGCAAAACGGACTTGGAATTCATCCGCTGCTGGGCATTATTCCCGGTGCCCGCTGGGAGACCAAGCGCTGGCCGGAAACCTTTTTTGCCGCTGTTATCGACCGGGTCGCGGAAGCGCTTCCGGATCTGCGGTTTGTCATGCTGGGGGCGCCGGCGGAAAATGCCGCAGCGGAAAAAATCCGACAACTGGTGAAAAGTCCGGATCGGATCGTCTCTCTGACCGGAAAAACGTCCATCGCCGAGTTGACGGAAGTTATTCGGCAGACGGTCGGTTTGTTGACGAATGACAGCGGACCGATGCACATTGCCGCGGCATTGCAGGTGCCGGTCTTTGCGTTGTTCGGTCCGACCGATCCGGCCAAAACCGGACCATGGGGGCCGGGCCATTTCATTTTTCAGCCCGATCTCGATTGTCGCGGCTGCTTGAAGCGGGAGTGTCCGCGGGGCGATGCCCGTTGCCACCAAATGCTTGATCCGCAAACGGTGGCGGAAGCCATTTATACCAAAATCAACGGAGGAAAACCATGTCTTACTACCGCCTGATTTCACTGCTTTCGACCGGAATGCTGTTGGTCTGCGGACTTTTGCTGTCGCCATCGGCCACGGCTCAAGTGGCGATGGAAATGTCGCTCAATCATATGACTTATCTGCAATTCGAACCGATTACGGCCAAGATTACCATCCGCAATTTCAGCGGACATCCGCTGATTTTCGGGGCCAATAAGGAACTCAGCGGCAAACTTTCTTTCCAGATCACCGGTCCGACCGGGACCTTGATCGAACTCAAGGAAAATGCCACGCCGTCGCTGACCGGGCTGCTGATCGAAACCGGGAAAACGCAATACGCCTATATTACGGTCAGCAAGTTCTACTCCTTGCTGGATCTGGGGCGTTATACCATCCGGGCCATCGTTACCCATCCGCAAATGAATCGGCCGTTTACTTCCAACACCGTCGGTTTTACCGTGGCGAAGGGAAATATTGTCTGGGAACACTTGGTCGGGGTTCCCGAATTGCTCCCGGAACAGCAGAAGCCCAACGAACCGTTCAAGGAACGCCGGTACCGAATCTATTCGCTCTATGACGATTCCCGGAATTATTTTTATCTTTCCGTGGAAGACGACGATCTGATTTATTCGTTGCAGCGGATCGGCATGGAAATGAGCCGCAATTCGCCGGAATGCGAAGTCGACCGTTTCAGCCGGCTTCACCTGCTGATGCCGACCAATCCCCGCGTTTCCACTTATTTTGTGTTCGGACCGGATGGAAAACAGGAGAAACGAATGGTTTATCGTAAAACTACTACCGTTCCGACTCTGGTCCGCAACGCCAAAACCGGTGAAGTCATCATCGCCGGCGGACAGGAAGCCCGCGCCGGCATCGACTACCAGGACGAATACGCCGATACCAAACGGCCGACTACGGCGGAACAGCCGGAAATCAACGCGGTTCCGGAACTGCCGGCGCCGGCGGGCACCGGAACGGACGCCAAGACCACCATCAAATAATCAAGGACGAGACTTATGCTTGATCCGGTAAGTTGGAAACTAGCCTCCGGCGAGATTCTTCAGGGACCTCGCGCCGGAATTACGGACTATCGTGGTGTCCTGCGCCTGATCGACCAGACCGAACTGCCGCTGCAACGGACCTATCTGGAAACCGACAATCTGGAAACGATTTTCGATGCGATCCGGCGTCTGGTGGTCCGCGGCGCTCCGGCCATTGGCTGTGCCGCGGCGCTGGGTCTGGCCGCTGCCGCGTTTCGCAGTCATGCCGTTTCCGACACGGAACTTCGGAGTGAAATCCGGCGGAATGCCGCCCGGCTGGCAGAATCGCGGCCGACTGCCGTTAATCTATTTTGGGCGTTGGATCGTTGCGTCCAAACCATGGATGCGGCACCGGATGCGACCGGCGACGAACTCCGTCAGTTGCTGGCGGTTACCGCGCTGAAAATTCTGGAAGAAGACATTCGGATGTGCCGGTCTATCGGCGGCCACGGCGTTACGCTGTTTCATGACGGCATCGGGGTTTTGACCCATTGTAATGCCGGCGCACTGGCCACGGGAGATTACGGCACCGCGCTGGCGCCGATTTATACCGCGCATGAACAGGGAATGGCCGTTACCGTGTATTCCGATGAAACCCGTCCGCTGTTGCAGGGTTCCCGGCTTACCGCGTGGGAACTTCGCCAGGCGGGCGTGGACGTGGTGACGATCTGCGACAATATGGCGGCGCAAGTGATGCGGGAAGGTAAAGTTCAGCTGGTCATTGTCGGGGCCGACCGCATTGCCGCGAATGGCGATACTGCCAACAAAATCGGTACTTACGGCGTTGCGATTCTGGCCCGATATCATCGAATTCCGTTTTACGTGGCCGCGCCTTATTCCACGATCGACCTCAAGTTGGCGGACGGCGACGGAATTCCGATCGAACAGCGGGACGGCGAAGAAATCCGGCATGGCTTCGGACGGCAGACGGCGCCGGCGGAAGTTCGGGTTTATAATCCAGCGTTCGATGTGACGCCGCACGATTTGATCGCGGGAATCATCACCGAACGCGGCATTATCACGCCGCCATTTCCGGAAAAAATCCGGGAGCTGGTGTTGTCGGCAAGGCAATAACGTTTATTTTTCGGATGAATCCGAAATGGTCATAAAAATATCAATGGAAAGGGGTTTTCGTATGAAATTCACTGCATGTCTCTTGGGTAGTTTGTTGCTGGCCGGGGCCGCCGTCTGGGCCGATAATGACAAGGAAAAACTGGCGGAAGAACTGTTGGTTGCCTCCGAAACGCCGAAAATGCTGGACCAGATGACTGGCCAGATCGAGCAAATGCAGACTCAGATGCTCCAGAAAATGAATATTCCCGCCGACAAACAAGCCGAAGCGGCCGCATTTCAGAAACAGTTGATTGCCAAGCTCACTTCGGAATTCAGCTGGCAGAAGATGAAAGGCGATTTCATCAAGATCTATACCGACGTCTATACTGAAGAAGAATTGAAAGGACTGCTGGCGTTCATGAAGTCGCCGCTCGGGCAGAAGATGATTGCCAAGCAGCCGGAAATGATGCAGAAGGCACTGCAGCTGACTCAGAGCAAGTTGTTGACTCTCATGCCGGACCTGGAAAAGATGGAAGCCGATTTTGTCGCCAAAATGAAAGCCGCCGCCGTTGCCAAAGCTGCCGCCGCCAAAACCGCCCCGACTGCAACGCCCGCTCCGACTGGAAAAAAGTAAGTAAAACAGGAAACCGTGATGAAAACGATTTATTGTCTGTTGGGGATTTTTCTGTTGGGCGGATTGACTGCCGGCGCCGGAGAAAAAGAAAAACTGGCGGAAGATATTCTGGTGCTTGACGGGATCAAGGCCAATATCGAAAAATTCCCCGAAAACGAAGCCCGGAACAATACCATTTCCATCGTCCGGTATTTGAAAGGCAAGGAAATTCCCCAGGCGGAACTGGCGGATTTGCAGCGCCAGACTGCTTTGATCGCCGGTAAATATTTCAACTGGGAATCCGTGAAGAACGATTACATCAAACTTTATTGCGATACTTACAGCGAAGAAGAACTCAAAGCCATTCTGGCGTTTATGAAGTCGCCGGTCGGCGTGAAAATGCTCGCGCATAAAAACGAGTTTACCGCCAAAAACTATCTGGTTCTGCGTTCCCGGCATCAGAAGGCGTCGATGGAAATCGTCAAACTCTGTCGGCCGTTCGTCGACAAAATCAAAAAAGGCGACAGTCCTGCCGTGAAAGCGGCGGATGTTACTCCCGATACCGGAAAGACCGCCGATCGCCAGACGATCAAACTGATTCCGGTTAAAAAATAAACAGACTTCCGGAATCCTCCAGGGCCGCTTTTATTCAAGCGGCCCTGGTTTCATCCTGTCGGACGATAACCGGTGCTATAATTCCATCTGGATGCCGAACTCAGTAACCTGATTGGGCGGAATTGCAAAAAAACGGGTTACATCGTAGGCATTGCGGGACATGAAAATGAAGACCACTTTCTGCCAATGCCGCAGTGCTTTTTTTCGGCTGGCAATAACCAGTGCTTCCCTGCCCAGAAAGTAAGAAACCGGCGTATATTTGAAGTCGAGATCGGGAGCCGCCATATCTTTCAACGCCCGGGGAACATCGGGCTTCTCGCAGAATCCGTATTGAACCGTAATCGAGTAGAGGCCGAATTCCTCATCCTGACGTTTCAGGATGGTCCGTTCCTCCGGCGGAACAAACGGAATTTCGCGGATGACCACGCTGAGCAAGACGGTTTTTTCGTGCAGTACTTTATTGTGTTTCAGGTTATGGAGTAAAATTCGCGGTACGCCGGCATTGCCGCTGAGAAATACCGCGGTACCTTTTACCCGCAACGGCGGCATTTCCCGCAAACTTTTCAGAAAAAGCGCGATGGACAACGCATATTTGTCGATGTCCGCTCGGAGAGCTGCCCGTCCCCGGCGCCAGATACGGGAAAACGCATAGACCAGGAAACCCAGCAGCAACGGCATCCAGCCGCCATGCCGGATTTTTACAATATTGGCGGCAAAAAAGCCCAAATCCACCAGCAGCAGAAAACCGAAGATCATCAGGACCGTCGTTCGGGCCAGCGGTTGCCGCCACAGCCGGGGAATCAGGAACAGCGCCACAATCGAAGTAATCAGCATGGTGCCGGAAACCGCCGTGCCGTAGGCGCCCGCCAAACTGCCGGAATCTTGAAAAAGAACCACCAAGCCGGCCGCGCCCGCGAACAGGAACCAATTCATTTCCGGCATATAAATCTGGCCGATGGCATTTTCCGAAGTATGGACCAGCGTCATTCGGGGCCAGAGGCCGAGTTGAATCGCCTGATGCGTCATGGAAAACGTCCCGGAAATGACAGCCTGCGCCGCAATGACAGTCGCCAGCGTCGCCAGCCCCACCATCGGGTAGAGCAGTGCAGACGGTACCATCCGGTAGAATAAATTGTCGATCGTCTCCGGCTGCCGGAGCAGTAGCGCCCCCTGTCCGAAATAATTCAACGTCAGTGCCGGCAGTACCAGAATAAACCAGTTGAACCGGATCGGACTTTTGCCGAAATGTCCCATGTCGGCATACAGCACTTCTCCGCCGGTGACGGCGAGAAAAACCGCGCCGCCCAAGGTTGCGGCCAAGCCCGGAGAAAGCGTCAGCATGGCAAACGCATGGCGGGGATCGAGGGCCTGCCAGACCATGGGCGTTTTACTGACGGACATTAGGCCCAGTACTCCGATGGCGACAAACCAAACAACCATCACCGGACCGAAAACCGCGCCGATTCCCGCCGACCCCCGCCGCTGAACCAGAAACAGCAACGCCAGAATCGCTACCGCAAGGTGAGGCAGATAATTCTGAAATATGCGGGTACCGACATTCAACCCTTCAATGGCACTCAATACGGAAACCGCCGGCGTAATAATGCCATCGCCGTAGAGCAGCGCCCCGCCGAAAATCGCCAGCGGTACGATCCATTTCCAGCGCGATTCGCCGATCAGGGTCATCAGCGCGAGAATCCCGCCTTCCCCCCGGTTGTCGGCCCGGAACAACAAAGCCAGATACTTGAGCGAGACTACGATCATCAGAGACCAGAAAATCAGGGAAAGTACTCCGATCACATGGGCGGCCGTCACCGCTACGCCGGTTCCGGCAAAACATTCGCGCAAGGCATAAAGCGGACTGGTCCCGATATCACCGTAAACCACACCGAGCGCGGCAATGCACAGCGGCAGCAGTTTCTTTTCTCCGACCGTTTGCCGGAGATGATCAGCATTCATAATTTTTTACTTATCCATGCCCAAACGGACCGCCATGGAAGCGTCGGACTTCGACGATGCCACGAGTCTCCGTCCTTATCCGGACCGCATCGGGTCCGGAAAGGTATCACTCTTCTACCTGCCTGCGAGGTTAGCTGACGGGCTGGACCATAGAAGTAGTCCCGGTTGATTCACCGTTCGCCCCCGGCCGGTTCGAACCGGCAACGCGTGGGTCCCCCGTACCGGTTTTCCGAATTGACCACCGGTTTCGGCTGCGATATAAACTTTTAAAATAGTAGCCGAAAAAGGCTTTGTCAAGATGACTTCCGGCCCGATGCGGTTCCAACGGCGGGGGAACGGACGGCGGCGTGATCGGCAACGCGCCGCACGGAATGAGCGTACAGTGAAGCGGCAAAACCGGCGAATCGGGCCGGGTACGCCCGCCATCCGTTCTCCCGCAGCCGGAACATTCCATTAACTGCGGGACGACCTCAATTACGAAACTTTGGACAGAAAGACGCCGCTGCTGTCCGGCCAGGCCGTGAATTTCAACTGGACGGTATCGGCGGCGGAAGACGAGATGGCGTAATCGGCCTGCGGCTCCAGTACGGCGTTGGGGAACTGATAACTGACTTTGTCGGTGGTATCGACGGGAGTCAGCAGCAGAACGCCGCCGTTGGCGAGCAGGTTAGTGCCGATCACGGCGGAAGTGATTTTGCCGTCGCTCAGCAGCAGACTCAAATTGCTGTCGACTTCCAGCATGGTCATGGTCACGGAGAGTTTGATCGCGGTGACGACGCGTTTGACCGGCTGGCCGTAGGACTGGTCGCATTTGATGTCGACGGTATCCATGTTGACGTTGAGCTTGATGCCGCCGGAGGTGGCGCCGAGTTGCGCTCCTTTGTAGGTGACGACGCAGGGACCGATTTTAAAATTGTCGGGATTGAAATCAGACATTTTGATTTTCCTTAATTGATGGTTAAAATGCGATGCAACTGTAACATTCGATCCGGCCGTCGACCTGACGGCAGGCTTTGACGCTTTTCAAGTCATACGTCTGCTCCCCGCTGACCGCCTGGACGCCGTCCAGGGTTTGCGCAAAACCGGCATTGACGGCCGTTGTGGCGGCAATCAGGAAAAAACGGGTGTTCTCCTGCAATTCCACTTCCTGCAACAGCCGTTTGCTGTAATCGAAGAAAAACGCACGGGCGGTGCATTCGGAATAAACCGTCTGACCGTCGCTGCTGGTGCCGTCGGGGAAGCGGAGCGTGATGGTTTCCTTGCAGAGATCGCGAAACATGATCGGCCCTCCTTCAACCGCGGCTCAGCCGGGGGCTGGTCAGACGGCGGAGAAATTCCAGCGCCCGCGGCGCCAGGCCGGGATGCGGGTTGGACCGATAACTGCGGCTACCGGCATCTTCGATGGTTTCGGCGGAAATTTCACCGTCGGGCAACCCCAGCCGGTCGTGATTGAGAATCAGGAACATCGCCTGCTCGAACGCGGCGGCGCGCTGATCGGAGTCGGTCGCGTCGACCGTCGGCAGTCCCAGCCGGGCGGCGATGTCGACATCGGCCATGGTCAGTGCCGCCAGCTTGGTCGCATCGGTCTGTCCCGACCAGTTGTCTTGATCGAGATGGACCGCAAAGTAGGCGTCGGCCTGGGATACGGTAAGGTTCATAACAGTCTCCGGAATAAAATGGTTGAAAAATGGGGCGGGCGGAACGCGTGGGATAGCGTTGCCCGCCCCGGCAGAAATCCGGACGCCAGGTGAAACGTCCGGAGGCAAGCGCGGACTAGGTGGTGCTACGGAGCGCCGCCAGAGCGGCAGTACTGCCTTTCAGATTGTGAATCCGACACAACCGTTGTTTGGCGTTCTTGAAGACGAGCGTCAGTTCGCCCAGCGCGGTCCGGCGGATGCCGTCGAAGCCGTTCGGGGTGGTGTCTTCGTCGGCGATGGCGCGGCCCTGAAGCGGCGCGAGTTCGAACCCGTTGCCGTCCATGACCCAGACTTCGGCATCCGGCACGTCGGGATCGGCGATAACCTGCATGGACTGGCCGGTGATTTCGTTGACGATCATCGCCACATAGGCGCCGCGGGCCGGGTCTTCCCGAACGATATGAAGTTGTTCCTTGTATTCGTTGGAGAGGACACGGGCCTGGCCGGGGGCGCAGAGAATCAGTCCCGGCACGCCGCCTTCGCCGAGCACGGCCTGGGCGGCATCGTTGATGACGAAACTGTCGAGTTTGGCCGCCGAGGCGTCGACCGCGAGGCCGTCGGACTGCGCCGCGAAGTAATAGAGTCCGCCGAATTCGCCGTTGGCGGCGGAAGTCGGCTGAACGCGGCGGCCGTAGAGAGCCAGCCGGTTGAGGTCGCGGGTCAGTTCGGACAAGGCGATCCGGGTCTGACGGTTGATCTGATTGTCGACGCCGCCGTAAACCGACACGGCCAGAGCGGTACCAGTCAGAATGATGTCTTTCCGGAAAATCTGAGTGTAGTTGTAAGCCACATCGGAGATCACGCCGGACTCGTCGCCGTCGCCGTTGGCGGACCCTTCCTGAACCGGCGTACCGGCGATGTTCAGCGTATTGCCGGCGGCAATGGCGGTGGTGGCGGAGCCGTTGGCGGCGACCAGACTGACGGTGAACGTGGTGGTCGAGGCGATGGCTTCGACCCGGAACAGCGCGGTATCGTCTTTGATTACCAGCAGGGTTCCGGCTTTGAGTTTGGCCACGTCGGCGGCGCTGGCCGTGACGGTGCCGGAACTGACCGTGACCGCCGTAATGGAGCGGCCGGAAATCTGGTCTTCCAGCCATTCGTGTTTCTGGGTAGTGGCGGCCAAGCCGGGTTTGAAACAGGAGATAAAGCGCGGTTCGTCGCGGACGATGGTCGAAAGCACATCGTTGAGATCGCGGCGGACCTGATAGAGATCGTAAGCATAAATCGGCATAATGAAATTTCCTTTTTTCCGTTCGTTTGACAAATGAGAAAACTAGGCGCTTTTCGCCGGACCGTTCCCGCTGATGCGGGGAGCGGCGGCAATCATTGCCTCGATGTTGCCGGAGGCGGTCGCTGCGGCATATGCGCCGCCCGCCGGACGATGTTCGTTGGCGGAACCGGCACCGCCGGCGGTTTCGATCCGGAAGAATTTCGGGCAGTCCTGGCGGATTTTAGTCAGAAATCCGTCCACGGCGGCCTGGTCGTTCAGATCGACGTTCTGTTTTTTGGCGAGGAATCCCAGATAATCGGGATCGGTGAAACGGTTTTTGCCGGCGAGTTCGGCCACCCGGGTGCGGAATTCCAGTTCCGTCCGGGCGCCCAGCGCGGCATCCCGTTCCTGCTGAGCCTGACCCAGTTGTTGTTTCAGGGTATCCAACTGCCGGGCCGCTTTCTCCTGATCGGAGAGATCGCGGGATTCCAGTTCGTCAATCTTGTGCTGCAGCACGGCGACTTTTTCCTCCGTTTCGCGGCGACGGGCGAGTTCCTGGTCGAGACGACTCTTGGGAACCCGGTCTTTCGGGTCCGGTTCGCGGTAATTGGACAGAAATTCCTTTTCCGCGTCGGTCAGCTGCCCGTCGGTTAACATTTTGCTGATGACTTCCGTCAACGTCATAATTCCACTCCTTTTTGATTTACGGCCGTTCCGGCGGGGCGGACCGTCTTTGATCCGATACCCCCGGCACGTACCGTCAGTCTGGGGATGACTGGCGATGTTTTTCGTAATCGCTTACGTAAAAGTTGGAAATCGCGTCAACAAAATAGATGTAACATTTTTATCATGATGATGTTGTAAATATTATCCCGCTTGGGTACCCCGGTTAGAGTGACGGGTTCTGGCATTTAAAGGAACATTGTCGATTTTGTTGCGGTTGATTGTGTCGGGAAGTATGATGGCCTGTTCTTCCGGCACGGCATTCAAGACCATAACGGCAGGACCGTTTTTCTATTTCCTGGTCGGACCGGTCCGGCAATGGAATAAAAAAGGCCGGATTCGCCTCGAAAGTTGACAAATTCCGGCCGTTGCAGTCAGACCATTTTCCGACTTTCCCCGTCGATGGTTCTTGATAATGAAAGATCAATGCGGTAGATTACTCTTTTGCGGATGCGCCGGCACGGTCGCCGGTCCCCCGAATGCCTAATCCCACTTTAAGGAAGGAACGACATGAGCGTATCACTCGACTCGGAAGCGGATAAAATCAGTTATGCCCTTGGCATGGATATCGGCGCTTCTTTTCGCAAACTGCCGGTTAAAGTCAATGCGGCGGCCGCTGTGGCCGGGATTCAGGATGTTTTCGGCGGGCAGAAACCGCAACTCAGCCGTGAAGATTTTGTCGCCCTGATGCAGAAGTTCCAGCAGCAACTCCATGCCGCTGCCGAACAGCACGGCCAGGAACTCTCCAACCGGAACCGGCAGCAGCAGATCGAATTCCTGTCTAAAAACAAAGACGCCGACGGCGTGACGGTCACTGCCTCCGGACTGCAATATCAGGTGATCTCTACCGGCAGCGGTGTCAAACCGGGACCGGAAGACGTCGTGCGGGTTCACTATACCGGACGGCTGCTGGACGGTACTACGTTCGACAGTTCGGTGGAACGCGGCGAACCGGCGGAATTTCCGGTCAACGGCGTGATCGCCGGCTGGACGGAAGCGTTGCAACTGATGCAGGTCGGCAGCAAATACCGGTTGTTCATTCCGGCGGAACTGGCTTACGGCAGTCGCGGCGCCGGCGAAGCGATCGGCCCCGATGCGATGTTGATTTTCGATGTCGAACTGCTCGATATCGTCGGATAAACGCTAACTTCGGAGTGGCAGCAATCATGTATGTAGGCAGAATTGTGGCAGTCGGCATGACCCGGACCGGCGACGCGGTGGCGATGTATCGGGTCTCTTCCCGTTCGTTCCCCAATCGCGAAGCCCGACTGACCGGCGAAACCGTTTCGGTCATGCCGCGTCCCGGCTTTGAAGACGATCTCAAGAAGAATCCTTATATTGCCTACAACTGCGCCCGACTGGCCGGCTCGTGGGCGGTGGTCAGCAACGGGTCCCAGACCGACCCGATCGTGGAAAAAATCGCCGCCGGGATGCCGGTACGCGATGCGTTCTCCTTTGGCTTGCTGGCCATGGACTACGAAAAAGATTCCCTGAACACGCCGCGAATTGTGGCGGCGGTCAACCGCGAGGCGCCGGTGGCTTTTCTGGGAATTGTCCGGCACGACGCCTTGCTGGTCCGGCAACTGGAACTGAAGCCGGGAATGGCTTTTTATCTGGCGACCTACGAACACAATTATCCCTGCGAACAACAGTTTGCCGATGCCCAGTTCGACGTGAATTCGGCGGCTTCCGCGTGCGATTACGTGATTCGGAAAGGCGTTTTCGCCCAGTTGGAAAAGCCGGTGACGGCCGCGGCGGCCATGGCTCGCAGCGGTAAATTCGAACTGGCGGTGGAAACCGTTTAACCCCGACGATTACAGGCAATCATAACCATGGCTTCCATTCTGGACGATCTCAACCCGCAGCAGCGGGAAGCGGTAAAAGCGATTTATGGTCCGGTGCTGGTTCTGGCCGGCGCCGGGACCGGCAAGACCAAAGTGATTACCAGCCGGATTGCCTGGATGCTGCAAAACGGCATTCCCGCCGAGCATATTCTGGCCATGACTTTCACCAACAAGGCCGCCAGGGAAATGAAGGAGCGGGTGGCGAAAATGGTTTCCGCCGATCAGGCCAAACGGGTGACGGTTGGAACCTTTCATTCGTTGTGCGCCCGCATTTTGCGGCACGACATCGCGCCGCTCGGGTTTACGTCCAGTTTCACGATTGCCGACGAAAGCGACGCCAAAGGGATTCTTAAACAGGCTGCCGGTCAATTGGGGTACGTCGAAATGTCCCTCGACATGTTTGCCGCCTATATCGGCGATTGTAAAAATCACCTGAAGACGCCCGCCCAGGCGATTCACGTTGCCGACGCGGAAGAAGACGTCCAGTGCGCTCATGTTTACGAGCGGTACCAGCAAATTCTCGAAAATCAGAACATGCTCGACTTCGACGATCTGCTGTTTTTCGTCTACCGACTGTTCAACGAGTTTCCCGACGTCCTCCAGCGTTATCAGGAACAGTATCAGTATCTGCTGGTGGACGAATATCAGGACACCAATACCGTACAGTTTAAAATGATCGAGCTCCTGGCCGGAGAAAAATGCAACCTCTGCGTAGTCGGCGACGACGACCAGAGTATTTACGGCTGGCGCGGCGCCGTCATCGACAACATCCTCAATTTTCCTTTTTACTTCCGCCGCTACAATGTCAAGAAAATCAGCCTGGAACAAAATTACCGTTCGACCAATAAAATTCTGGCGGCGGCAAACGCGGTCATCGCCCAGAATACCGAACGTTTCGAGAAGAAACTCTGGTCCGGCAACGGCGACGGCGATATTATCGAAGTGGTGAAAACCGCCGATGCGGAAAAAGAGGCCAAATTCATCGCCGATCTGATTTTGCAGGAACATCATGACCAGCAGCGGGATTGGCGGGAGTTTGCCATTCTCTATCGTTCCAACCATCTTTCGCGGCTACTGGAACAGGAACTCCGACAGGCGTCGGTACCGTACCGGCTGGTCGGCGGACAGGAATTCTTCGCCCGGAAAGAAATCAAAGACGCCGCCGCCTATCTGAAACTGATTGTCAATCCGCGGGAAGATCAGAGTTTGCTCCGGATTCTTGGCGTTCCGCCCCGGGGCATCGGCGACAAAGCGGTCGCGGATCTGAAAAAAATGCAGTTGACCAAACGCGAACCGCTGGTTCAGTTACTCGGTGCGCCGGAATTTCTCGGTCCGCTCTCGGCCCGGGCGCATAGCGGCGCCCAGCAGTTGTTCGAAATTATCGAACGTTACCGGAACGCCTTCGCCACCCCGGGCGATTTGAGCAATAAAGTTAAATGTTTTCTCCAGGATGTGGGGTATCTCGACGGCTTTGTCAGAATCTACAAAGACTACAAAGACGCGGAAAACCGGCAGGAAAACGTCTATGAATTCATCAACGCGATCGACCAGTTCGAAAAACGGACCGATCAAGACCCGACGCTGAATAATTTTCTCGAAAGTTACGCGCTGCTCGACGAAAACGACCGGACCAAGGAAGAAGAAAACGAAAACAGCGTCACCCTGACCACCGTCCATGCCGCCAAGGGGCTGGAATTTCCGTTTGTTTTCCTGGTCGGCATGGAGCACAACCTGTTTCCGCACGAACGCGCCGTGGAAGAAAATAATCTCAACGAAGAATTGCGGCTGTTCTATGTGGCGATTACCCGGGCCAAAACCCGACTGGTTATCAGTTACGCTGGAAAACGCATGCGGTTCGGAACGGAAAAATACCAGATTCCTTCGGAATTTCTGACGCTATTACCCGACAACCTGGTGGAAAAACACGTCCCGGAAGACCTGGTTCGGAAGCTTTCCGCTGATGAGTTGGAAAACGGGTTTGCCAACATTTTCGCGTTGCTGGACGAAAAATAATTTTCCGCCGCAACCATATTCCGTTTTTCCTTTTAGTATTATAAAGAAATTCGGAATATTGCTCCGAATTTCTTGACACTTCTTCATCGCGAGATATATTGACGTTAACTGCACTATGAGAGATAAGTTGTACAGTTACAGATTACCAGGCATTTTCATGATCGATCATCATAATCTTTAATGTCAAAAGGCGACATGGAACTATGGCAGGCACACCAAAACTGATTATTCTCTCCGAACAATTGCGGGGCAAACGGTTCGAGCTGAATAAAGAACGGCTCACCGTCGGGCGCTCGGAAGAACGCGATATCTGCATCAAAGATCCTACCGTCAGTACTTATCATTGCGAGTTCATTCAGAACGGCAATACCTATATTCTGCGGGATAACGACAGTACGAACGGGACGCGGATCAATAATGTGCCGCTGACCGGCGAACAGCAATTGGTCAGTTCGGATATCGTTCAGGTGGGCAGCGTGGAAATGCTGTACGACTGTGAAGACGAAGCTTCCGTCATGCGGACCCAAACCGGGATCGTCATCGACGAAGGCGGCGAAATCGGCGCGACCACAATGAAACGGATCGACAATCCGGAATTCCGTCAGGCCAAACCCAAAGCCGCCGCTTCCAACTGGATTTTGATTTCGGTCGTCGTTTTGCTGGCGTTGCTGGTAATGGCGTTGCTGGGCTATGTGTTCTATCTGATGGTCGGCGGCAACAATAGCGGCGAACAGACGCCGGGCAAGGCTCGCGCCGCGATTACGGTCGTGGAATCCCATCGGGTTTAGATTCTTTGTCCGATTCGGAATATTCCGGATTCAACAGATAGCGCAGGCGGACGACTTCCCCGGTGGTAGGAATCGTGACGGCAGTTTGCCGGACTCCGGCCACCCAGAGAACTTCCCCTTCTGGATTCATAATTACCGGATAGTGTTTCTTATCCCGAGCGCTGATTTTCAAGTCGGCGAAAAGTTTTTTGAGTTTGACCGGCGTCCGATGGCCGGCGGGAACCATCCGATCGCCGTCCTGCCATCCCCGCACGATCAGAATTTCCGGGAGCGCATCGGCCGAGAACCGGGTTTGAAAACGGTCATAGTCGGACGGCGGCGCATCGGTTGCCGGAAATTCCGCCCGCAGCAGATGCGGTCCATAGCTGATTTCTTCCTGTTGCCGCCAATCCCATTCGATCATGCCGAATTCCGGCGGTTGCTCCGTCCGACGGAGCGACAACCGGCCATGATGAATTTCCAGTTGCAGATCGCGACGAAACGGAATTACTCTGGTTTCGCCGTCGGTGCGCCGGGCAGCGGCGATGACCCGTGCCGCCAGGTGGTAGTCGGGAATCGTGTCGACCCCGGTCTGTCGGGACAGCCAGAGGCGCAACAGTCGAAACAGTACGGCCTCGTGTTGTTCCCGGATGAACTCGACCGTCAGATATTTCTTGCCGCCGATCCGGCGGAATTGACGTTCGGCGGCTTCTTCGATGAAGGCGGCATCCTGTTCGATGGCTTGCAGAGAGCGCATAATGCCGCCTTCCGCATAGGGCATCTCGCGGTAGATTTGCGGCAGAATCACCTGCCGGAACAAATTGCGCTTATAGGTCGGATCGCGGTTGGTGGCGTCGTCCCGCCAATACTTCAGGTTGACGGAGTGGAGAAAATCTTCGATCTCCCGGCGCGTCCATTCCAGCAGTGGACGCAGAAAGATCATGCCATTGATTTCCTGCTGCGGGCGCAATGACGTCAGGCCGGAAGCATTGGCGCCGCGGCAAAACCGCAGCAAGGCGTTTTCGCTGCGGTCGCCGGCATGATGCCCGAGCGCAATAAAACTGTCCGGCCCGGCGACTTCCCGCCAAGCCGCCAGACGGCAGCGGCGGGCGGCGGCTTCGAGGCTTTCGCCGCTTTGCCGATGTGCCGTCACTTCCAAATTCAACCGGTGGAATCGCAACATGCGTTCGGCGCAGAAATTTTCACACCAGCGGGCATCCTCGGCGCTGTTGGATCGCAGGCCGTGGTCGAAATGGACGGCCTCCAATTTCAGGTTGAACTTTTCTGCGCAGCGGTCGAGCAGCAGCAACAATGCGGTACTGTCGGCGCCGCCGCTGAAACCCACGTAAATAGTGGCGTCCCGATAGGGCGAAAAAAACTTCTGAAATTGTTCCAGTCTGCACTTCATGATTGAAATCGTCGGTTCCATTTCCCGGTTCGGATTAAGGATGCCTCGCGCTGCCGCTAAAATCAAGTTGGATACAGAATAATTTCCGGCAGCGTGAATTGAACGTTTTCTTCGGCAACCGTCAACGTCTGCGGCGGCGGCCAGCCGAGTTTTTCCAGTTTTTCCACCAATTCCGCCACCAGTTTTTCCGGCGCCGATGCCCCGGCCGAGATGCCGACCGCCTTCGCTTCCGCCAGCATCGCCGGCGTCACTTCCCGAGCCCGGTCGATCAACCAGGACCGGACGCCGTGCTGGACCGCTACTTCGCGCAATCGGGTGGAGTTGGAACTTTTGGGCGAGCCGATCACCAGAATGGTATCGCAGCATTCCGCCAGTCGGCGGACGGCTTCCTGGCGGTGGCTGGTGGCGTAACAGATATCGCCGCCGCCGGTCAGGTCCGGCCAACGGGTCTTCAGTTCGGCCACGATGGCCGCCGTATCGTGAACGCTCAAGGTGGTCTGGGTCAGAAAGGCCGGCGCCGGACCGGACGGCTGCCGGGTTGCCAGTGCGATGGCGTCGGCGGAATTTTCGATTACTTCGGCTTCGCCGTCGAGCTGGCCCAGCGTACCTTCGATCTCGGGGTGATTCCGATGGCCGATCAGGATGACGCGGCGGCCTTCGCGCCGGAGAGCGACGGCCTTGCGGTGAATGCGTTTGACCAGCGGACACGTCGCATCGATTGTCCGCAGACCGCGAGCGGCCGCCTGGCGTTCAATCGCCGGAGCGACACCGTGGGCGCTGAAAATCAGGATGGCGCCCGGCGGCACGTCTTCCACCTGGCGGACGAAATTCACGCCCTGTTGCCGCAGTTCCGCCACCACCACGTCGTTGTGCACGATCTCGTGCAGCACGTAGACGGGCTGTCCGGGCGCGGCGGCCAGGGCGGCGGACACCGTGTCGAGCGCCCGGCGGACGCCGGCGCAGAACCCTCGCGGCGAAGCCAGATAAAGTTGTTTGGGATGATTCAAGAGCCGTTCTCCATCCTTGCGGTTATCCACTATATCCGGTCGGGGGTTGAACTGCAAATTCCGCCGAAACTTCTTGCCGGGTTTTGTTTTTTGTCCGGACGCTTTATATTTATTCATGAAATCACTAAATTTTTAACGGGAAAAATATTTATGTTCGGATATTACCGGGTAGCAGCCGCCAGTCCGCGGTTGCGGGTGGCGGACCCCGACGGCAACGCCGTCCGGATTCTGGAACTGGTGCGGGCGGCGGAAGCGGAACGCGCCGCCGCCGTGGTGTTTCCGGAACTGTGCATCACCGGATACACCTGTGCCGACCTTTTTTTTCAGCAGCGCCTGCAAGATAAAACCGAAGCAGTTCTGACCGAGCTGGCACATGCCACGGTCGGAATTGGCACGGTGGTGATTGTCGGCGCGCCGCTGGCCGTGGGCAATGCGCTCTACAATTGCGCCGTGGTTATCCATCGCGGCGCGGTCCGGGGCGTGGTGCCGAAAACCCTGCTGCCCAATTATCGCGAATTTTACGATCAACGTTGGTTCGCCTCCGGACGCGATCTGCCGGTGACGGAAGTGCTGTTCAAGTTCGGCACGGTGCCGTTCGGTACCCGACTGCTGTTTGACGGCAGGAATCATTTCCGCTTCGGCGTGGAAATCTGCGAAGATCTTTGGGGCGTCGAACCGCCCAGCGGCAAACACTGTCTGGCTGGGGCGCTGCTCACTTTCAATCCGTCGGCCAGCAACGACCTGGTGGGCAAGGCGGAATACCGCCGTGACCTGGTTCGCCAACAGAGCGGACGGTGCCTTTCCGGTTACGTCTATGCGTCCGCCGGCGTCGACGAATCCACTACCGACGTCGTCTTCGGCGGCCATCTGCTGATTGCCGAAAACGGCCGGATCGCCGCCGAAAACGAACGGTTCCAGCGCGACGGCGAAATTCTCTATGCCGATCTCGATCTCGACCGTCTGTGGGCGGCGCGCAGCAGTGAAAGTTCTTATTCCGGACTGCCGGTGCCGACGGATTTCCGAACCGTGGCGCTGACCGGCATCAATCAAACCGAAGATCTGCGGCACACCCATCTCGACCCGCATCCGTTTGTACCGTCGGCGCGGCAGTCGCGCGATCAGCGGTGCGCCGAAATCTTTCATATCCAGTCGGCCGGACTGGCCAAACGGCTGGAACATACCGGCGGCAAAAAAATGGTGATCGGCATTTCCGGCGGCCTCGATTCGACGCTGGCGCTGCTGGTGGGGGCGGAAACCTGCCGGCTGCTGGGCCGTCCCAACTCCGATCTGATTACGGTGACAATGCCCGGATTCGGCACCACCGACCGGACGCACGGCAACGCGGTCAAACTCTGCCGGGAACTGGGTACCGAACTTCGGGAAGTCGACATCCGGGAAGCCTGTAAACTGAATTTCCGCGACATCGGCCACGACCCTGCCGTTCACGACGTGACGTATGAAAACGTCCAGGCCCGCGAACGGACGCTGATTCTGATGAATCTCGCCAACCACGAGCACGGTCTGCTGCTCGGCACCGGCGACCTCTCGGAGATCGCCCTCGGCTGGTCCACCTATAACGGCGACCACATGTCGATGTACGCGGTCAACTGCGGCGTTCCCAAGACGCTGATCCGCTATCTGATCCGCTGGGTGGCCGATCATTCTTCGAAAGAGTTGCAACAGACGCTGCTCGATGTGATCGACACTCCGGTCAGTCCCGAACTGCTGCCGAAAGCAGCCGACGGCCAAATCAATCAGAAGACCGAAGACATCATCGGTCCCTACGAACTTCATGACTTCTTTCTCTATCACACCGTCAAATACGGCGCGCCGCCGGACAAGGTCCGTTACCTGGCCGGAATGGCGTTCGCCAAGAAATACGACGCCCCGACGATTGCCCGCTGGCATGCGGTGTTCGTCAAACGCTTTTTTGCTCAACAGTTCAAGCGCAGTTGCATTCCGGACGGCCCCAAGGTGGGGACCATCTGCCTGTCGCCCCGCGGCGACTGGCGTATGCCGTCCGACGCCGTGCCGGACGCCTGGCTGGATTAATACAATCACAGTGGTTTTTACATGAGGGAGGATGGGGTTATGGTTTGGGGACGGAGTTTGGCGGCTTTGGCGGCTTTGGCGCTGGCGGCACTGTTGAGTTCCTGCGCTTCCAGCGAACGGATGATGCGGCTGTCGCCGACGGCCGGAAAAGATCATCAGGACCGGGTCAAGTTCGACAATCAGACGGTGAACATCTGGCCGTTCTTTTATCGCAACGACAAGTTCACTTCGGCCGTCTGGCCGATGATCGACCGCGACGACCGCGGCTTTGCCGTCCGTCCGTTCTTCAACCAGGAAGACGCGGAATATTCCATCCTGTTTCCGTTCAGCGCCTGGAATCCCCAAAAGGGCGACGGCTGGGCGTTCAACACCTACTGGACCCCGCAACGGGTCGGCAGTTTTCCGCTGTTTCACTGCGGCCCCCGGGACGACTTGAATTACGTCATGCCGGTCTGGTGGACTCGCGGTCGGGAAAACGTGCTGTATACCGGCATTCCCGGCACCTGCTTCTCCCGGCGGCTCAATTTTGTCGGTCCGCTGTGGCTGAATCATGACCAACATTTTTCCGGCGGTCTGTTTCCGCTGTTCTGGCAATTTCACAATTCCGGTCATTTCTTTCCTCTTTATTATTATGACACGAATAACGGCATCGACGCCAAATTGTTTTTCGGCGCGCTCGGCCAGTATTCCCATTCGACCGCCGCCAACCAATACCATTACCGTTTTGTCAACGTCTTCCATGTACGGAAAAATCAGAACGTCTACAGCGGGTTTATTCCTCTCTATTACTATCAGAACGACGGCCGGGACAGCGCTTTTCTGACTCCGGTCGTCGACTGTCATTGGAATGCTTCCGGCACCGCCTCCAGTTACAATGTGATGTTCGGTTTGATGGGACGGTTTGCTTCCGATCAGAATCCGGAAAATCCCTCCACCCATAACCGCTTTGCCAATGTCTTCCACGTTACCGGCAAAGATGCCGTTTACAGCGGCGCCATTCCCCTCTATTACTACCAGCGGGAAGGCAAGGACAGCACCTTGCTCGCGCCCGTGACCGACCACCACTGGAATGCCGTGACCGGAGCCGCCAGCCATAACGTCATGGCCGGCGTCCTCGGACGGTTCGCTTCCGACCCGAATCCGGCGGCCCCCTCCACCCATAACCGTTTTGCCAACGTCTTTCACGTGACCCGGAAAGACGACGTCTACAGCGGCGCGTTCCCCCTTTATTACTACCAGCGGGAAGGCAAGGACAGCATGGTCATCTCCCCGCTCGGCGGTTACGGCTGGGACAACGTCACCGGCCAGGCCCGGTTTCAGGACTGGATGGGCCCGCTCTACTATCAGAGCCAGTCTGCCGAATCGCAGTTCCGCAGTGTGATGTTTCCGTTTTACATCCAGCAGATCACGCCGAAAGACACCACCGTTTCCGGCCTCCCGCTCTTCTGGTACAGTCAAGATCCCAAGCAGCAGATTTTCAGCGCCATGGGCCCGCTCTACTATCGGAAAACCACGGCGACCACGGAAAAGATCATCAGCTTTCCGCTGCTCTGGTACGATGCGCTGCCGAACGATCGGCTGCTCAGCATCCTGGGGCCGTTCTACCTGCAGATGGAGACGCCGCAGAAAACGACGGTCGCCAGTCTGCCGCTTTTCTGGACCAGTCGGAATCCGACTTCGCCCGACGGCCGTTTTTACAGCGTCCTGGGCCCGCTCTATATGCAGAAGACCACGCCCGGACAAACCTTTGTGGCCAGTCTGCCGCTTTTCTGGTACGACCGGCAGAAACCGCAGACGGTGTTCAGCGCCCTGGGGCCGCTCTATATTCAGAAGACCGCGCCCGAACGGACTTTCGTCACCAGTCTGCCGCTTTTCTGGTATGACCGCGATCACGGCCATACCACGTTCGGCGCAGTGCCGCCGCTCTATCTTTACCGCAGCGCCCGGCCTCAACACGATGTCTTGTGGCCGTTGGTCAGCTGGCGCGGCGGCGCCCGGACCGAATGGTACGGCTGGCCGCTGATCGAATATCACACCGACATTCCGGCCCTGCTGATGCTGGAGGAACGCGTCACGGCGTTTCTGGGGCCGTTCGGATGCCGCTATGAGCATTCCGGCGACGACTTTTCGCTTTGGAGCATGTTGTTCTTCTATCATGGCCGGCAGACGGAATCTGCGCTGCGTTGCCAGCCCCTTTCGGGGTTCCGGCGCTGGACCGGTCCCCGGCAGGAAACCCGGACGTTCGCGGTATGGTTCTATGAAAACCATGGCGAATACCGGACGTTGAAACCGGCTTTTGCCGGCTCGGATTACAATTTGCTGCAACGTCATCTCGAACTGTTGGTAAGCGCCCTTTCCCGGCCGGTTCCGAAGTCTGCCGCTCAAGTTCCGCCGTCCCCGCCGAAAACGAAAGAAACGCTTCCGCAACCGCCGCCGCCATCTGCGGACCCCTCCGTCCCCGCCAGAAAAGCGGCAAAACTCGCGCCGAAACTGTCCGACGCCGATCGGGCCCGGCAGCAAATAGCCCATTTCATGACCAGACTGAAACTTCACGAACCTATGCCGGCCACGGCGGCGGAATGTCGGGAACTGACGCAGAAACTGCATGATTCCTGCACCGAACCCATGCCTTACCGCCGTTGTCTGATGCCGCTGTTTTTCGACTATCAGGCGTTGGGCGGCGATTATCGCTGGAATGTCTTTTTCGTGCTGGCCCGCGGCCAGCGGACGGATCGCGATGCCATCGCCAGCGTCCTCTGGTACTTCTATCGGCGGGAACAGTCCGGCGACAACGTCAGCACCAGCGTTTTTCCGTTCATCAACTGGAAATCGGCGCCCGACCGCTTCCGGATTTCGTTCCTCTGGCGGGTGTACGCCTACGAACGCAACCATGATAAAATCGGCGGACATATTTTCTTTATCCCATTTTAAACCGTCGCTTTCGGCGGCATAACTTTTCAGCCTCGGGAGACAAGGCGATGAGCGGATCGGTCAACATCGGCTGCAGCGGGTATTCCTACGCCCACTGGCGCGGCAATTTCTACCCGCCGGGACTGCCCGACCGCGAATTCCTCGAATTCTACAGTTCCCGTTTTTCGTGCGTCGAATTGAACATCACGTTCTACCAAACGCCGCCGGAAAATTTCTTCCGCAGTTGGGCGGCGCGGACGCCCGACCATTTCGGGTTCACGCTGAAAGGTAGCCGCTACATTACCCATGTCCGGCATCTGAACGTCAGTACCGAACTGGATTATTTCTTCCGGCGGGCGCGGCTGTTGGGTTCGAAACTGCGGGCGGTGCTGTGGCAACTGCCGCCGGTGATGGCCCCCGATCTGCCCCGTCTGCAACGTTTTCTGGAACAGTTAAAAACCTATCGCGACATTCCGCAGTTTTTCGAGTTTCGCCATCCCGGCTGGCTGGATATTCCGACGCTGCAACTGCTGCTGGATTACGAAGTCGGCATCTGCGGGTCCGACTGGCCGGAGGCGTCCTGTCCGGAGCTGTGGTGCGGCCGGGCGGTCTACTTCCGGCGTCACGGTCCGGCGGCCTACAGCGGCAGTTACGATTCTCTGGCGCTGTTGCGCGATGCCGAACTGTTGCGGACGCATGCGGCGTTCGGCCGCGAAACCTTTCTGTTTTTCAACAACGACCTCGGCGGCATGGCGCCCGCCAACGCCGCCGAAACCCAGCGTCTGGTGGCGCGTTCGGCAGAAGTCTCGCAACGTGTTTCCGGGGAGAAACCTGTTGCCTGACCTTCAAACTTTTTAAAGGGTTCATCCGCTTGCTGGGCAAACTGATAAAAGGAATAAAGCTTTGCGGGGGCAAGTCGGGGCGCGGGGCAAGAAAGTGAGACTCCGGCTACCGTCTACATTCATTTTAGACATTTTGGACACGGTGTCTACATGAAATCTTTCATCTCATCATGCCGCCGGAAGAGCGCGCGATCATTTTGGACATTTTAGACATCGTTCGAGGTTATTTTAGACCGTTTATACGCATGGTGTTTAAAATGTGATGGCAATCGTTCCCGGCCAATTGTCAAAGAGCCCGGCAGACGGCGTCATGCCTCTCGTTCCGGCGGCAAGACACGCTTCGCCGCCATTCGGAAGGGTTGTCAATTGAAAAAGCCGAAAAGACGCGGTATCGGGACGTTACGTCAACGCCAGAAAGATATCTTCCAAACTCATGGCGGCAGCGGCCGACCGGGCGATACCGGCCTGGCGCAGCATCTCGTCAATCCGGTCCGGTCCGCCCCGGATGACGACGGCGGCTTCATCGCCGAACTCTTTCACGCGGGACGCCCCCGGCAGCGCCGCCAGTTTATCCCGTTCGGCCATGGGCAACCGGACTTCGCGAAGTTCTTCTTTCAATGTGTCCAGCGGTTCTTCGACCGTAAGCTTGCCTTCGGACATGATGCCGACATAGTCGACCAGCCCTTCGATTTCCGGGATGATGTGGGTGGAAAAAATCACCGTCCGATCGAATTCATGAATTGCTTCGACAACTCCGCTCATGAATTCCCGCCGGGCGGCGGTGTCGAGGCCGAGCGTCGGATCGTCCAGAATCAGCAGCTCGGGTTCGCGGCACAGCGCCGCCAGCAGCGTGGCTTTGGTGTACATGCCGCGCGAAAAATCTTTAATCCGTCCGTCCGGCGGCAATTCGAACTTTTTTAGCAGCCGGGAACAGTCCGCATCGTTCCACTGCGGATAAAACGACCGGGTGAAATTGATCAGGTCCATCATGGTCATCCAGTCGTAGAGCCGCTGATTTTCGGCCACGTAGGCGACTTTCCGCTTCATTTTCACGCCGTCCCGGATGGGATCGCAACCGAGTACGCGAATGGCGCCGGCATCGGGCTGCAACTGTCCCATCAGCATTCGGATGGTCGTGCTTTTGCCGACGCCGTTTTTTCCGAGCAGCGCGTAGACCGCCCCTTTCGGCACGGTCATTGCCAAATCCTTGATCACTTCCTGATTTTTCTTATACGCTTTATGGAGTCCCGTTACGGTAATTGCCGGTTCATTCATCGGATGTTTCTCCTGGATTATGTTCATTTTTGGATTTCGCTTTCCGGAATACGGCAGGACAGAATCAGCGGCGCGACCCCGCTTTGATGAAGCTGGTTACTAGATAACCAAAAACCGTTGCGGTCATGGCCGTAAGAGAAAGGCTTTCCGCACAGGGGATCAAGAAAGACGCGAGGAAGAATGGATGGGACCAGTGCCTCCAGCCGGTCGGGGAAAACGCCGTGTTCCAGATGATAGATCCGCACGGCCAGTGCCAATTTCCAGATCATGATTTGTTCCTGCTTGCCGCAGTACTCGACAAGGTTGGCGTGGACGGACGGATTCCGGACGTCGGACAGCGGACGGGAAATTCCGGACGAGGCCAAACGACCGGGTTTTTCCTCGGCCATGACTTGTTTTTTTGCCGCAAGCAAATCCTGCCAGACAATAAGATCTTCCGTCAGCATGACCGGATATTGCCACCACAACAGCGAGGACGGAATGAGCATATATTTCAATTGCCGCAACAGTTCATCCTTTCTTTTCAGTCGCCAGGGATTCTGCGCGTCGACGCCGGCAAGCAAATCCCGGTAAAAGGGAAGGGCTGCGGTTTTTTCCGGGCCGTTCCGAATAGCGAGTTCATAAGCTTGACGACATAAAGTGTCGGCACTGTAATGATCCCGGTTGTCCCAGACCAGTTCGGACAATTTCAGCAGTCCTTTTACCGCCGTAAAAAAGCCGGTCAGATCGCCGGTGAATGCGCAGTATTGGGCTTTGCCTTTCAAATAATCTCCGGTCCCGTGGTGAAAAAACCATCCTTCGTTTCGGACGTCAATCCGGTAATGACGGCATTGTAGAATCCGTTGTACCCATTCGTCTGCATTTTGGGCGTCGATTCCGGTCATGACCGGACCCATTTGACGGAGTTGCCCGGCGGTAAAACAACTCTGTCCCTTCGCTAATCTCGGCATTTTCGGAGCGACTCTGCCCCAGCGGAGATTGAATTCCCGAAACAGCGGTGCGGCGTTTTCCGCATTGCTGACGGAACCTTCCTCCCGGACCGGAATTTGAAGGCTGACGACTTCCTGCCGGGTCACGTTCCATTGCCACTGGAGAGTCGCCATGACCGTTCCATACAGGATCGGCGCGGCAATAACGACAAGAGCGCTTTGCCGGAGTAAGATTCGGTGGACCGGCAATCCCCGAGCAATTCCGTAATGCCACAACTGCCACCCGAACGCCACGGCGACCAGCGAGCAGGCCAGTACCGTAAGATATATGGCCGAAGGAATTTTTGCATAAAACGTTTCCTCAAGCCGGCACCAGAGTACTCCGGCCTGAATACAGGGAAAAAGCATAACGACTGCCCCCAATATGGCAAAACACAAAATCGACAGGCACCAACGGTGCCCGTCCACGGTCGCCGTTATTATCAGCGGCAAACTCAAACAGAAAAGGAACATCACCAGCAGCAAACCCTGCGGGATTTTCAACATTATCGAGTCCGTTGGGCCGATGGTCAGTCCATAGTACCCGATCATCGGCAACGCCAGCGCGGCCAGAATCGCCATGACCGCGACATAGAACAGATATTTGCACCAGAAAATCCGGTCGGCGGAAACCGGCTGGCTCAGCAAATAACGGATTGTGCCTTTTTTGAACTCCAGCGCGGCGATTTGACTGTAAATAATGCTGTATGCATACGGCAGCATCACGGTCAGCATAACCAGCAGGTCGGTGACGTCTTCCCGAATAGCCCGTTCCGGCAACTGCGCCGCCGCCGGAAACATGAGCAGATTGAACAGCAGTTCGATGGTAACCAGCCAGAGAATGATGGTCCGCTGCTGCCGCCATTCGTTCCAGAGTAACGCTTTGATCATTTTTCGACCTCCCGGTTGACCGGCAGCGGCTGGAATTCCAGCCGGAAGCCGTTTTGAGGCTCGGATCCATTCGGCCCGTCGTCATTTTCCAGTACAAAGCCGTCCCGGTCGCGGCGATAGGCGAACGGAACCCCGGTGAAAGCCGAGACCGGAACGCGCGGCAGAATTTCCGGCGTCAGCGCGGCGAGTTGCTCGGGGAACTGTCCGTGCGCGATACGGTAGAGCAACAGCGCCAGCGCCAGTTTATGACCGGCGGCCCGCGTCCGGAACTGATAATGCCCCACTACCCAGGTGTGATGGTCTTTAGCGGGCCTCAAGTCGGCAAAGAACCGGTCATGTTCCGCCCGGATGTCTTTAAAAAACGGAACGGTTTTGACGCGGAGTCCGAACTGATAAAATCGGGTCTGTTGCCGCAATGTTTTTGCTGTCTGGTGCAGACTGCCGGGATAGGCGGCCAGCAGCAGCAGACGAGCTATTCCGCGCGACCCCGGATGGCCGCTGGGCTCGACCCAAGTCAAGAAGCGCTGTTCCGCAGTCATTGCCGGGTGTTTCCTCTGCCGGTCGATCAAGTAGCTGACATCATTACTTGTGTTAACATCGGCTTGATCGCAGAGCGGCAGCAGCGAACGATAAAACGCGGCGGCTTCCGGCGTCAACGCGGCGGTGAAGATCGCCTGGCGGATGACGTCTCGGGTATAACATTGGTAATAAATTTCCATGTTCTGATTGGAATGCCGCCAGACCGTAGCCAGTTTCAACGCGGTCCGGAAGCGGTTCAACATGTCCGGAATACGGTTTTCCCGCCGGTCGATCCAAGCGCCGACTTCCAGCATATTAATGGCATTAACGGGTCCGTTGATCGAGTCGAATTCCGGGATATTGCGGGAACGGTCCGGATAGGCGCCGATCCGCTCCGGCGCGGCCAGTTTTGCGATCCGGTCATACAACGCTTGCACTCGGGGAGAAGCGAGGAATCGGCGGCAGCGCAACGGCAGTTCCGACTTCGGCGGTTCATGTCGTGACAGATCATCACTGCTGCGAATCTTGAAATCGTATTTCAACTCTTCCAGCAGGAAAAATTCCTGACGGGCGTGGTCCATCCAGGTTTGATAATCCGTCATCCACTCCTTCAGCGCCGGGAAGAGGTCGGTCACCGTCGGGTCCGCCGGATACTGCCGGGCGTCGGTAATCATGCCGTCCTGCCGGATGGAGCGAATCGTCATTTGCAGCTCGATCCAGGTTGCCCCGCAAGTGATTCCCCAGATCAGCCAGGGCACGATTACGGCGGCCAGCCCTCCCCGAATCAGCCACCCGGTCAGCGGCTGGCCGCAACTGATCCGCTGCCACAATTTGCCGCCGAACCATAGCAGCGCCGGATAGAACAGAAATCCGGCCAAAGCTAGATATATAGCCAGCGCCATCCCGGTAATCCGGTTCGGAAACACCAGAATTGGCGCAATTCCCGGCAATCCCAGTACTAACAGCAGTCCGACCAGCAACAGTCCGGCAATGCTGTTGCTGGAATTACGTCCGGCCATGGTACCGAAAAATGCTCCGGCATGGGACAATAACAGCAATGCCAATCCCGCCGCGGCAAACCACCAGAACGAACCGGCGGGGCCTGTGGACATGAACATCAGACCGGCAAAATGCGTCAGCGAACCGAGTAACAGAAAGTCGATGGCGGTCAACCCCAGCAACACGGCCAGGTTGACACCGTATTTTACCCGGTAGACGGTCCGGGCTGACACCGGGAGACCAAGCAGAAATCCCGCCGTCCGATGCTGAAATTCTCCGGCCGTGGCATCGCTGAATGACAGCAGGAACAAAAGCGGTAGTCCGAACATGATGCCGCCGAGAATCTGCGTGACGGTTTCCGGTGCGATCCGGGTTGCCAGCAGCAGGTATCCCGCCGCCCAGACAAACACGGTGCCCGACAGCAGAAACCATACGGTTCGCTGTTGCTGTTGCCATTCGTTCCAGATCAGCGCTCGAATCATTTTGCGGTCTCCCCAGTATGATATTCGCGAAGCGGGTAATAATCGATATCGGTAACAGTACTGCCATCCAGTGAGGACGTAATGCGGAAGCGGTCATGTCCGCGTTCATAAATGAATGGTTTTCCGGTGATGGCATCGAGCGGAATCTGCGGCAAAATTGCCGGGGCTAACGCGGCAAGCGTTTCCGGAAAATGCCGGTGTTCGATATGATAGATGCGCAAGGCCAACGCCAGGCTGATGGCGTCGGCATTGGTTTGATCGGCCAGAAACTGGTAAACGCGGTTTTGCCACCGGGAGCGCTGCGGGATTGCTTGATCTTCCGCCAGTTCCGGCCAGGAATGCCAATGCCCGATGTTTCGGAGAATGTTCTCTTCCCGGATCGCTTGACGAAGGCTGGCAGCCGTATTCAGCATTCGGTCCGGGCGACCAAGGGTTGCGTCAAACAGACTGTTTTTAAAGGCCCATTCCATCCATTGCCGATAAGGCTCCGGATTGTGGGGGATGGCAATGGTTGTCCGGATGGTGCGGAGCAACTGTCGATACTGGATTGCGGCACTTGGCGTTTCCGGTCCCAGCATGGCCGCCAGATAATACAGGTTACTCATGGTTTGGGCGAATTTTTCTTTATTGCGCCAATCCGACCATGATAAATAGCCTTCCGCCGGCTTGCGGAATTCCGTCAGACAACGGAAAAAGCCCTGCTCGTCTCCGGTCAGGGCGCAGCCTTCCGCCTTGACGGTTAAATACCCGACAACCAACGCAAGGGGCTCGGGACCGTTGCTCCACGAGGGATGATAGCCAACTAACAGGATCAAGGAAGGACGTTGTTCTATTTCCCGGACCACTTGATCCAGTTTTTGTACCGTCGGCGAAGTTGTGGCGGTAATAACGTCGGTGGCCGAACTCTTTAGTTTTTTGAGGTAAGAAACCGCCGGTTCATTTATTGAATTCCTCCGCCCGGTGGAAGCTAGGCTGAAATTATAAACATGATGGTTCTGACGATTGGCAAGATCGAAGAGACGATAAAATTCCTGAAACAGGGGTGAATTCCGGATCACCGCCAACTCCGATTGATTGCTCCGAAGTCCGGCCGCAGTAAATTCCCGTGTGGCCTGATGCAATCGGATGGCCGCATAACTCCAGGTAAGGCCGTAGACGCTCAACGGGAGCAGCAGGATCATCGTTCCGGCGAGGCAAAGCGGCGGAACAAGGCTTTTTCCCATGCTAATCCGTCCGGCCCATAGATATCGGTTTATTCCGATTAAGAACAGCCACCAGAAAATCAAATTGACGTCTAACGCCTGATCGCAGGACATCCAGAGCAGCGGTAACGCCGCCATAGGTAGGGTGACAATCACAATTGCAATGGACAGCAGGAAGCCCGCCGCTCTGCCGCCAGTCAGCGAGACGGTAATCACGGTCGCGTGAAAAATCAACAACAGCAATATCAGCAGAATAACGAGTTGTCCATAGGGAGGAGTCTGAATCGGACCATGGATCATTCTCCACAACCCGGTATTGATTCCGGTCAAGACCAGAACGAACAGCAGATTGATGCCGAATTTGCTCCCAAACAGTCGGCCCGGCGAAATCGGCAACCCCAACAGATAAGGATTGGTCTGACCGGAAAGTTCCTGAAAAAACAGTTCCGAGCTTAGCAGCAGAACATAAATCATGGGCGGGAACGTCAGCAGTCCGGGCATCAGCATTTCCCCGTTCGTAGCCCACCACGCGGAATAACTGCCGACGAAAACGATCAGCCAAAGCAGCAACGTCCCGCCGGTCAGCCGCAGAAGACTGAAACGCTGCCGCCGCCATTCGCTCCAGAGTAGTGCTTTAATCATTTTTCGGACTCGGGGTTGATGATTCGGGGTCAGTTTGAGCGCATTGACGGCGACGGTCATGGTAGGCGAAAAATAACCAGACCGCGGCCAGGCCGGCCATGATTACCAGTTCGATGCCTTGCACGGCAGATTCTGCCGAACGCCATTGACGGGACCAGTAAAGGGCTTGATCAAGAAGCGTAAATCCGATGATAATCGTGGCAATAATGGTCAACAATAACAGCAGTCCTCGCCCGGAACGTAACAGCAGCCACAGACTCCAGAGAAAGCCATGCAGACACCAGTATTTACTCCAAGTTGCGATCAGCATGCCTGGCGTATAACGGTCAATCGGCAGCGTTCCGGCAAGATGTTGCCAGATCCATGCCAGAAGAAAATTAACCGCCGTCAGTAGCAAAATCGGGAGCAGGGACCCGAAATAGCGACTCCAGAAAACACGTCGAAAGACCGTGGCGTCCAACGTCAATTCCGGCAGTCGAGTGAAAACGACCAGATACGTTACCGGCCAGAGAAAAGTCAAGGCATAAGCGAGAGACTCCAAACTATCGTCCGGCCACAATACGACGGCCAGACCAAGGCCGAACCAGATCAACAAAGTGAGTCCACTCGGCCAAGCGGCTCTACTGCATTGCCGCCGCCATTCGTCTCGGATTAGCGGCATATTCATATAAAGTCTCCTCTGGTTATGGCGCGGGCCACGGGAAATACGCCATGTACCGCTCGGCAAAATTCACGTTGCTCCGCTGCTCGATCATAAACCCGCCCTGATCCCGGCGGTAGACAAAATCCTTCCCGGTCAACGAGTCCAACGGCAGCGTCCGCAGAATTTTCGGCGTCAACGCCGCCAGCGACTCCGGCCAGCAACCATATTCCAGATGGTAAATCCGCAGCGCCAAGCCCAAGCGGCAGGCATCGACCATCGTCCGGAAATAAAAGTACCGGTAAACCCGGTTCGGATGGTCCGACCCGCAGAGATACACCGGCAACGCTTCCTCCAGTCCGGGCAGATGCAACCGCCGGTAATCCATTTCGATTTCCATCAGCGAATACGCGTGTCTGGACGACTGCAGCAAGGCGTCTTCGGCCAGCGCCCGGCGGAGCGGCACGGCCAATTTCAGCATTGACCGGGGACGCTCCAACAGTCCCGTCAGAAAGGTCTGCCGGTGCAACGGAGCTTTCAACGTCTCAAGTTCCAGACGGTCCGGCAGCGGCATGCCGGTGATTTTCAAGTCGGCCAGCATTCGCCGGTAATATTTGCGCGCATCCGGGCGGTCCGGTCCGGCGGCAATCGCCAACTGGTACAAGGTTTGCAGGGTATCCCCGGCCTCGCTCCGGTCGTACGGCGGCAACAGGTAGAGAGAAGCCATCCGGCGCAGTTGCGCCAGCGTCCGGAAAAAGTCCAGCGTCCGGCCCCTGGCTCCGGCGGCCACGGCCTGATAGGAAAGGTAGTCGCGGACGGCGTCCACCGGACACGGATCATTGTCGGAAGCATCGTCGCGATACGGCGAACCGTGATAGAATTCCTCCATGGACGCCGGCGGCTGTTTCCACAAAATCTGTTTCAACATGCCGTTCAGAACCCGGACGTGGTCCGGCTGGGTCAGCCAGCGGAGATCGTCGCCGATTTCCCGGCAATTATAGCGCTGTTCCGCAGCGGAAGTGGCTCCTTGCACCAGATTGTTCCAATGATCGATCAGGAATTGATTGGTTTCCAACGTGCTCTGCCATTCCGGTTCGAATTTTTCCAGCCACGGCCGAGCCCGTTCCAGCAGCGGATCGGACGACGAAACGGACGACGGTTTCGCCGTAATCAATCCGGCCCGCGCCGCGCTCCGTTCGGTGAGAAAATAACGGGTGGCGGCATAGCCATGCGCGATTCCGCACAGCAGCCACGGTGTCAACAGCATGACCGCCGCAATGATCATCAGCGGCGGTTTGAGCCGGGGCCGGCGGAAGGCCAGCAGCCGGACTCCCACATACCAGCCGAACCACAGCGTAAAGACAATCAGCAAGCCGGCATTGACGCTCCAGCCGTCGCCTGTCATACTCAACCGCCACAGCGCCACCGCCGGAACCCATAACGTCCACAGCAGTATCGCCGCCACCGGGCCCAGCAGGCCGGCGACCGCCCCCCAGCCGGGCAGCGCCGCCGCAAACGTCAAACCGTGGTCCAGCATCACCGTCGCCAGCATCGTCCCGGCCAGGCCGTCCGCGGCGGGATGCTGCCGCATCTGCCAGTAACCCAGCAGCGCCCAGACCGCCCAGTCGAACAGCGTCAGCGCCGCCACCGGCAGCAGACTGCAAAGATAGCGACTCCAATAGAGCCGGTTGGGCGGGCAGAACGGATTGACCACCGGGGCGGGCGGCGTCCGGTAGGTCAGGACCGCAACGGCGAACAGCGGCAGGAAGAACAGCAGGCCGTCGGCCCACGTGTCGGTGGCGTCCGGGCGGACGTTTTCGACAATCAGCGCAAAGATCGTCATCCAGGCGATAACGCTGAGCAGCGCCGTTACCGCGAGCAGCGGCCACTGCCTTTGCCATTCGTTGCGAAACAATACCTTGATCATGATTTACTCCTTACTTCCTCTATCTGAATTTTTTTGATTGAGCTTGTCGGCAGTTAACAATTGTCGCAGGAGCGCGGTCAACCGTTCCGGCGGAATGTCCAGCGCGGCGGCCTGCGCCACGATTCCCGCCAGCGCCCGGCGGACGGTCGCCTCCCGGCACTCGGCGGCGGTCGCAGTCGACGACTGGAAGACGATGAAATTTCCGCCGCCGGGACGGCTTTCCAGCCAGCCGTCGTCCTGCAACAGTTTATAGGCTTTGGCAACGGTATTCGGATTGACGCGAAGCAATTGCGCCAGCTCCCGGACCGGAGGCACGCGGTCGCCGGTCCGGTAACGCCCGTAGAGCGCCGCCGTCTTCACCTGGTCCACAATCTGCAAATAGATCGGAACCCCGCTGTTGAGGTCGACTTTCATGCCGCGAGTCTTCCTGCGTATGATGTTATTACTACAATTGTACTACTATAATAGTACAATTGCAAGGATAGCGGGTTTGAATCATCGGGAAAAGAGGAGTAAAGACAGCAGTCTCAAATTACGGGTAGCGGGGAAGACCCGGGGGGTGTTTTTGACCCCGCCCGCCTTTTTTCCCCGCTACTCCGGCTTAAAACAATCGTCTATTTTTTGATTTTCAGCGCTTTGCGGATGGTTTTGGCAATGTGTTGGGCTTGCGTGGTGGTACCGTTATCGTTGTAATGATAGCCGTCTTTGGCACTGAGCTCGGGCCGGTTGACGACCACGTCGTAGAGATCGTCGATCTGGATTTTCGCTTTCTTCATGATTTTGGCGGCCAGCCGGTTGCGTTCGATCACGCGGGGGTTCTTTTCGGGGTCGAGCTGTTCCGGTTTTTCGGCGATGGTGATTGGTGTGGAGGTCCGCCAGATGACCGGCGTTTTGCCGGCCAGCTTGAGCAGTTTTTTCAGAACTTTTCTCAGTCCTTTGGCATATTCTTTTTCGGTTGCGGTAAACCCGTGGAGGCCGTTGTTGAAATAGATCAAAGACCACCGGTAGTCGGACACGGCATGTTTGAGTTCGCGATCATAGTCGGGGTCGCCGACGCATTTGGAGGTGGCGAAATAAGCGATGTTGACTTTGCCGTCGAGGATCCGGGCGACTTTTTCCCAGGACCCGGCCACGATCGAATCGCCGATGAGCAGGACTCTTGGCAGTTTCTGGTCGAGCGTGTTGTTCCAGCGGAATTGACTCCATTCGATTTCTTCTCTGACGAGCGACATGATAATCGTTCCTTTATAATATTGAGAGGGATGGTTGAGGACATAACGACAACGCCGCGATATCCGGCAGATGAGGAAGCGCGTCTTCCACCTTCCGGTATCGTTTAAGCGTATTGACCACCAGCGGCAGCGGCGCCGCAAAAATTCCGGGCACCTCAAACTCGTGCGAATCGTGAAGCGCAAACGCCAGCCGTTCCGTCGGCGGACAGAATTGTGCGTCGATATCCGACCGGTTGCCGCGCGGATCGACCCGGTACCAGCCATATTCGGTCAGATAGACGGCGTTCAATCCATGCAGACAATAGGGGGCCCCGCTGCCGGACAGCGACAGCCGTTGATAGCTCAATCCGGCCGGAATCCGGTTGGCTCGAAGCAGCGCGGCCAGCAAGTGACTCTTGGCATAGCAGAATCCGGTTCCGGCGGCCAGCACGTCGGACGCCTTGAGCGGCAACGCGCTGGTATGGCAATCCAGACAGTGTTTGATGCGGTCCCGTACCCAGGCGAAAGTGCGTTGCGCCAGTTCTCTTTCCGATTGGACACCCGTTGCCAGTTGCGCCGCCAGTTGCCGGATCGCCGGATGATCGCAATCGATATAAGGACTGGAAATCAGAAATTCTTTCATGAAGCAGCCTTGCCGGACGAATGATGCAAATCCGCATTCATGGCGCCCTGCCGATAGCCTTCGAGGTTGAAGGAGACGGCCTGAAACCCGAGCGCTTTCAGTTTTTTGACCACGGCGACCCGAAGTTTGAGCAAACGGGGAAACTGCATCGGCGCGACTTCCAGATCGGCATGACCGTTGTGGTCGCGAACCCGGCAGCCTCGAAAACCCCGCGCGGTCAAATACGTTTCGGCGGCGGCGATGCGTTGCAGAAGGTCATCGCCGAGTTCCGTCCCGTAACGGATTCGGGAAGCCAGACAGGCCGCCGCCGGCGCGTTCCAGTTGGTCAGACGCCACTGCCGGGCCAGACGGCGGATGGCGGCTTTGTTCAGACCGGCCTCGATCAGCGGATGGCGGACGCCGGCTTCTTCAGCGGCCTGCATGCCCGGCCGGTAGTCGTTGAGATCGTCGCGGTTGGCGCCGTCGGCGATCACGGCAATTCCGGCCCGGTTTGCCGCCGCCCGGACTGCGGTCATGATTTGCCGTTTGCAGAAGTAGCAACGGCGGGGATCGTTGTGGCGGACCTCCGGACAGGACCGCGGGTCGAGGCGAATCATAGTCAACGTCATGCCGTATTGCCGGGCCCATTCTTGCGCGGCGGCGGTTTCCGCCGGCGGGTTGAGGGGGGTATCGAGGTGGACCAGCAAGACACGCTCGGGGCCGAGCGCCAGTCGGGCGGCATAGGCTAACAGGGTGCTGTCGACCCCGCCGGAAAAGGCGATAGCCATCCGGTCATAACCGGACAGCGTTTTTTGCAACCGTTGTCCGGTCCGGGAATGCGTTGTCTTCCGGGAATAACTTTTTTTCGTCATTCGAATCATCCTTGCCGCTGATCGCGATTTATAATATAAAGGAAGCCGGAAGAAAAGAAAGACGGTTCCGGGGGTTACGCTTTTTTTTCCGCGAATGGCGGTTTATATTAGCGGTGCACGCGCATATTCAATCAGGAAGAAGCGAATCGAAAATCTATGGATTTACAGGAATTGAGAAATCGGATTGACGCGCTCGACAATGAGATCGTAAAACTGATCAACGAACGCTATCAATATGTTTTGGACGTGGGCAAATGGAAACAGCAGCGTTCCCGGGCGGTCTACGTCCCGGAACGGGAAAAGAGTCTGCTGGAACGGCTGTGCCAGCAGAACCAGGGGCCGATGCTGGAAAAAACCCTGCGCGCGGTGTATCACGAAATCATGTCCGGCGGGTTGATTCTGGAACGGCCGCTGAAAATCGCGTTTCTCGGTCCTCAGGCCACGTATACCCATCAGGCGGCCATGGCGAAATTCGGCCACAGTCTGGACTACGAGCCCAAACACAGTATTGCGGAAGTGTTCCGGGACATCGAAACGGAACGGGCGGACTACGGTTGCGTTCCGGTCGAGAACTCCACCGAGGGCGCCGTCAACTATACGCTGGATATGTTTATCGATTCCAAAGTGGAAATTTGTGCGGAAATCCTGTTTGCCATCCGCCATTGTCTGCTGGCGAAATGTCCGCGGGAAAAAATCAAACGCATTTACAGTCATGTGCAGTCGTTCGGCCAATGCCGGGCCTGGCTGCTCCAGAATATGCCGCAGGCGGAACTGATTGAAGTCGGCAGCAATACCAAAGCGGCCGAACTGGCGGCGGCTTCGCCGACGGACTCGGCGGCCATTGCCGGCCGGCTGGCGGCGGAGATCTATGGTCTTGACGTACTGGAGGAAAACATTCAGGACACTTCCGACAACACCACCCGGTTTCTGGTGTTGGGCCGTCAGCGTCCGGTTCCGACCGGCGACGATAAGACCGCCTTGTGCATTGCGATCGGCGACCGGGTCGGGGCGCTGTACGACACCCTGTTGCCGTTCAAGAATGCCAATATCACCATGACGATGATTGAAAGCCGTCCTTCCCGGCAGCGGAATTGGGAATATTATTTCTTTATTGATCTGCTGGGCCATCGGGATGATCCTCAGGTCAAAACGGCGTTGGAAGCATTGACGTCGATGTGTCGTTTCGTCAAGATTCTCGGCAGTTTTCCGCGCAGTGATTTTACCTACTGAAGTTGGTTGCGGTTTCGGGGTCGAATGTCGGGTGAAATAAAAAACGGGAGGAAAATTCTAAATTCTAAATAAAAATATTTGAATTTACCATTAGCCCCATGTAAGTTTTCGCTAAGTTCACAATCTAATGTAAGGCAATTTTAACCAAAGTCAGAGGGGATAATATGAGTCCTACAGTAATTCTCGTCGGCATTGTGATGGTTCTGGCACTGATCGGAATGATCGCCTGTGCTAAGAAACAACGGACGAATCCGAATGCGCAGCCCATTGCGATTGCGTTGCTGGTGGTGGTTATCGCCTGCGGGATCACGATCATGGTCAAAACCGGCTCGTTCGGTGGCGACGATACTGCGTCTCTGATTGAAAACGAAACCAAATTTGCCTGTTCCAAAGCGGAAATCCTGGGGAAATATCTGAAAGAAAAGTTCCCGGGCGAAAAGGTGTTGGTCGTGGCGGACCGCGATTTTGAAAAGAATGTCCGCACGAAGCGCCTGGTCGACAGTATCAAAGCCGGTCTGGCCAGCGATGTGACGGTGGATACCGTCAGTATTCAGACCAAAAGCGGAGATGCCAATCATCCGCCGATGCCTGCCGGTCCCGGCGGAGAAGAATTCATGATGCCGCTGGAAGAAATCATGACGGCGAAAGATTTCGATGCCACGGTGGAAAAACATCAGGATTGCAAGATGGTTGTGACGATGATCGGTCTGCCCCGCGATGCCGCGAAAATGAAACTGTGGAAAATGAGCGCCAATTCCCGTCCGAAAGTGGCGTTGCTGGATGGCGGCGTGCAGGCGTTGAAGAATGTGATCGGGGCCGGCTATATCGTGGCGGCGGTGTCATACAAGCCCGGCGTCAAATATACGGAAGATCCCGCTCCGTCGGATGTTCAGAAGGCGTTTGACGAACGCTACATCCTGATTACCCCTGAAAACGTGGGTGAAATTGCCGATAAGTATAAGAATCTGTTCCAATAAGTTGTGACTTGCTTATCCGGTCGACGACCGGGTTATCATAAAAACTTCACTCCTGCTTGCAAGAGTGAAGTTTTTTTGTTACTGTATGTCGAAGCGTTTTTTTTGAGAACTAACCGCGCAGGAGCATAAAAGCCATGGCCGATGAATTCGATGATCTTAATTCCGGAATGAAAAATTTCACGCCGCGCGCCAAACACGCGCTGGTGTTGGCTCAGAAAGAGGCGGAACGCTTTAATCACGACTATGTCGGGACCGAACATCTGTTGCTGGGTCTGATTGCCTTGGGCGAAGGCGTGGCCGTCTCGGTGCTCAATTCCATGGGCGTCAATCTGAACAACCTCCGCATCGAAGTGGAAAAACAGTGCGGCGTCGGCGGGCAGACGAAGAAGGAAGGGATTGCCCCGTTTACTCAACGCTTGAAAAAAGTCCTGATCCTGGCGGCCAAGGAAGCGCAGTCCATGGGTTATAACTTTATTGGCACGGAACATTTATTGCTGGCCATGTTGCGGGAAGGCGAAAGCGTGGCGGCCCGGATTCTCCGCAATATGAAGATCGATGTGGAAAGCGTCCGGCGGGAAGTTCTGAAGGCGCTGGACCCCAATTATCTGCCGGAAAGCGAAGATGCGGAAAAAGGCAGTGAGAATGGCGCGGTTCCGGGGGGGGCTCCCGGCGGTGAAAATGCGTTCAATGCGTTAAAAGCGTTCGGCCGCGACCTGACGGAAATGGCGCAGCACGGCGAACTGGACCCGGTGATCGGCCGCGAAAAGGAAATCGAACGGGTTATTCAGATTCTCTGCCGCCGGACCAAAAACAACCCGGTTCTGATCGGGGAGGCCGGGGTCGGCAAAACGGCGATCATCGAAGGTCTGGCGCAGGAAATCGCCGGCAATACCATTCCGGAAATCCTGGCCGGCAAGCATATTTTTGCCTTAGACCTGGCGTTGATGGTGGCCGGAACCAAATATCGCGGACAATTCGAAGAACGGATCAAGGCGGTGATCGACGAAGCCCGCAATTCCGACAAGGTGATTCTGTTTATCGACGAACTGCACACGCTGGTGGGCGCCGGCGGGGCCGAAGGGGCCATGGATGCCGCCAACATCATCAAACCCGCGCTCTCCCGGGGCGAGCTCCAGTGCGTGGGCGCCACGACGATGGAC